>Ga0172364_10000446_pt1 | contig 29398 bp, 30 predicted proteins | sample LakKivSesite10cm_FD_114545 | JGI IMG/M metagenome (GOLD analysis project Ga0172364, IMG submission 114545) | Sediment microbial communities from Lake Kivu, Rwanda - Sediment site 10cm | ecosystem: Environmental > Aquatic > Freshwater > Lake > Sediment | place: Rwanda: Western Province, Lake...
ACCATCTCTTCTCAATACTGTTTGTTTTTGGAACCGTTGTTTTCACAATAGATTCATCCTCCTCATTTAAAAAGCTAAATAATATAACATATTGATTATTTATTGTCAAGGTATTTGTTATTGTGTTTGTGGAACACGGAACCAAGATAGTATCCCCCTGGTTGAGTTGAAGGTGTTTGGAGCGAAGGGAATGATTATTTTCATCTCTACGTGACAGGTTTTTCAACAGTTCCGTTAGGCGAAGCGCCACACGTTAGAAGACTACTTTTTTGGCGGCAACGATATACTGATAGACTGAAAATTGCCGCATCAAGCCGAAGGAAAAAAAATCAGCAGGTTGAACTTCCAACTGATACTCCTATTGGTCCTCACGTGTTGAATCTGATACCCTGTTTCGTTGAACAGTTGGCGAATCGTGTGCAAAGTAAAGAAACGCAGATGAGTTTTGTCAAGGATACCCGACTCTTCATACTCAAAGCGGTCAAAGATTATCTTCAGGATAGGAACAATGTGGCGGATGTTAGGTAGGCTTGCTATGAATACGCCATCATCACGAAGAAAATGACGAAGATTCCTAAGTACTTGCCAAGGGTCCTTTGTATGTTCCAGTACATCTGCACAGACAATGCAGTCAAAATGGCCTTTCGGCAGGTCTAGTGTGAGCTGTTCTATATCTTCGAGAATCACCCGATCTAATTTCGTCTGTGCGACCAAGGCAGCAGGTTCATAAAATTCTATCCCGACAACTTCCTGTACACCAAGTTGTTGCTTTGCTGCGATCCCGAGGTCTCCACTTCCACAGCCTACATCCAGAAGATGTTTTACCATCTTTGGAATTAAATCAAGGATGTCGAAACGAACAAGACTGTAATATGAGTCTTCCTTTTCTGCGTAGAGCTGTTTGCTTGTCATATTTCCTCTTTTTTCTTCTAAACTATGTTTCCGTTCGCATCGCGCCATTGAGAACCATCAGAGACGTTTAACTTTTTTGTAGTATTATTGAAAATTGTGGTTCCGACAGGTACCGAGTTCGCGCTGGGTCTTAAAGCCAGCGTGAATGCCGATACTCGATATGCATTCTTGTTATTGCCTGGCGTATGCTCGATATAACCTGTAGCAGGGTAAGTCTGGGAGATATTGGCATTTTGGGTATTCCCTCCAATCATTATACCTTGAGAGAAACGAGGTGCATTGTAAAATTGGCTTGTTTTAAAATTTTGACCAGTATCCTATTAATCGGTAGAGTAGCTTTGCTGCGGCAAAAGAGGCGTATTCAGCTCCTGTGCGGGGAGACAACTCCACCACATCCAAACCCACGACATGTTTTCTCTTAAACACCTCCCGAAGATACCCGAGTACATCATTCCACCCCATGCCTCCGGGTTCCGGTGTTCCCACGGCTGGCATGACCGAAGGATCAAACACATCCAGATCCAAGGTCACGTATATGTCTTCTCCCAGACACGCGATGGATGTCTCTGTCCAATTCGTCTCTTCTCGCATCCGATGCACATCATACACAGACAACGCGTGTTGCCGAATAAACGATGCTTCTTCCCCACTCAGACTTCGTATCCCGACACTCACAAAGGGGCACAATTCAAAAATTCTCGCCATGACGCAGGCGTGATTATAGCGGCTTCCTTCATAGCTGTCCCGCAAATCGGCATGCGCGTCCAGGTGAAGAACGGAAAGTTTCGAATACAATTTTCTATATGCTCTAACCACAGGGACAGTGACTGTATGTTCTCCTCCCACAATGACCAACCGCTTTTTCTCTTGGAGAATCTCCGAAACACGTTTTTCGATCCCGTCGAGTGCTTTTTCTGGATTATCCCTTAAAAAAGACATTGGAGGCAGCGTGGCGATACCTTCCTGATAGGTCTCCGATTTCAGTTCATCATCAAACAATTCCACCTGATGCGATGCCTCCAGCAAAGCGTGAGGACCGCGGCCTGTGCCCTTCATATAGGTGGTGGTTAATTCCAGTGGCACAGGAAGTATGACCGTCTTGGCTTCTTTCCAAGAAACCTTTTCGTCCAATGCCAAAAAATTCCGACTCGACTTCAGAACTTGGAAGCGATTCTTCATAAGGATCCAGATCACATTAAAAAGAAAAACGTGGGATTCGCCGGTCTTTCCAAATTTCCCTATTTTCGGACAGAGCCGACGCGATGAAAGGAAGTGCAATGGTTGCATCACCATGAACGGAAACCATCCGTGCATCTTTCCTTATCTTGCCCCACGACTGCGCTTCTTCAAATGTGCAACCCGATAGTCCACCCCAGTGGGGCGCGTCTGCAGTCAATTGAATGGCATAGGTATGGCCGGTGACATTGCCACCGATGTAGGAAGCCGTGACTTCGGTTTGTTGGATGAAATTCTTTGGCGTGCCCCCACCTACATAGATGACTCCCGTATTCTTCGCTTCAATCACCATGCGTGCCGTCTCGGATACATCTTTTATTGTGTCAAAAGCCACTTTTTTGCCTTCTTTCTCATACAGAATGGCTAACGCGATGCCGATGGAGGAATCCCCAATCGCAGGACAATAGATGGGCACTCCTTTTTCCGCAGCACTGGTCAAAATGCCCTTTTCCTTTCCGTCTTGACCCAACTGGCTGCCAAGCCGTGAGAGAAACTCCCGTGTGGTGTACTCGCGGGAGGTATCCAAAGAACGACCGAATTTAGCGATGTACTGATCGGCGTGATAAAACTCCTCCTCTATGGCAAACGTGTCGAATATTCTGTCTATGCCTAAATCTTTCAGCTCTACATCATCCGTATGCGGGCTTCCAATCCAGTGGTACCGTCCCAGAGTTTCGTGCACATCGTGAAAAAGATTGGCTCCTGTTGAAACAAGGCAGTCAATCAACCGGTTCTCGACAAGGTAAACAAGAATCTTCCTCATACCCGCAGGGACCATCGCCCCGGCCAATCCCAAAAATATCGTCGCCTCGTCCTGGAGCATCCTTTTCCAGATTTGGTAAGCGATTGAAAGATTTCTTCCCTGAAAAGAGATCTGCGCCATCCGATCGAGAATGTTGGAGACAGAAGCTCCTTCCTGGATTTCAAAGGACTCTACCGGTTTCTGGAGGTAATCTTTTCTCTTCAAAACAACCTCCTATCCGATGTTCAGACAAATACCGCTGCACTGAGTACGGTTGTCCACAATCCGTTCTTGTCGCCCACAGCCGTCTGGGTCACATTGCGCGTGGTTACAATTTCGCTGCTGATGCGCCAGATCTCTTTTTTTTCATCGTAACTTTTATCTGGATCGAAAGGAAGACCCAAAATGGTTGCCAGCATACTTGCAGCCAAATCCTCGGCATAATCGCCCGCTGTCACTTCGCGCTGTCCAAAACTGTGATGTTCCGAAAGATACCCATAACGGTTTCTATCCTTGGGTATGGCAATTCCCACCGATGCAGCGACCAAGCGATGGGGCTCATTGGTGGCATTGTCGCTGATAACACAGTGCACAATGGCGCCTGCTTTCAACTTTTCCAGTCCAATCCGCTTGCTGATCAATCGGCATTGCGGCGGAAAGATGCTGGACACCCTGACAAGATTCGCGTGGGCGATGCCGGCATCCCTCAGAGCCATTTCAAAACTCTGAAGTTTTTCTTTGTGCTTGCCGACGCCCTTGGTCAAAAAAGCTTCCTTTGGAATAATCATCGTTACTTGCCCTCACTTAGAATTTGTAATAAAGTTGATTGTTGTTCACAACACCGAAACTTGCTCCCTCGAGTGGCCACCCATCGAAGGGGGTATTTCGGGATTTGGAATGAAATTGGGTTCTATCTACAGTCCATTTTTTATTCAGATCCACAATCGTGAGATTCGCCAAACTGCCTTCTTGAATGCGGTTTTCAGGAAGATTCAAAATTTTTCGAGGGAGAATCGCCATCTTTTTTACCAATTCTGGAAGTGTCAGTACTTTTTTCCGAAGTGCATACGTCATCATCAGACCCAAAGCGGTCTCCAGTCCAACAATGCCGAAGGCAGCCGCATCGTACTCTGTTTCCTTTTCTTCAATGGCATGGGGTGCATGATCCGAGGCAATCACGTCTATCGTACCGTCTTTCAGTCCGACCCAAAGGGCTTTTCGATCCTCTTCCGTCCGAAGGGGAGGCTTCATCTTTGTATTGGTATCGAACTCCCGAACCGCTTCTTCGGTTAAGACAAGATAGTGGGGACAGGTTTCAGCCGTCACAGAGATGCCCCTTTTTTTCGCTTCCCGTATCAAGTGTACAGACCCTTTTGTCGAAACATGCGCGATATGCAGCGGTCCTCCCGTATAGTCTGCAATCAAAAGATCCCGCGCCACATGGATCTCTTCGCTGATGGAAGGGATGCCCCGCAATCCCAAGGTGGTAGAAACGAATCCCTCATTCATCACCCCGTTCTCTGAAAGGCTCGTCTCTTCACAATGTTCAATAATGGGGTATCCGAACGTTTTTGCATATTCCAGGGCTCTGCGGAGAATGGCTGCTTTTTGTACGGGATACCCATCGTCGGAGAATCCCACAGCACCGGCTGCCACTTCGTCTCCCATTTCCGTAAGCTCCGTTCCCTTCTGTCCCACCGTAACAGCGGCAATCGGATGCACGTCCACCAAAAAACCTTCGGAACGTTCTTTAATGAATTCGACCTGACCGCGGGTGTCAATGACAGGATGGGTGTTCGGCATACAGCAAACCGCTGTAAATCCTCCGGCCATGGCCGCACGGCAACCCGATGCAATGGTTTCTTCGTCCTCACGTCCGGGTTCGCGAAGATGCACATGCATGTCTATCAATCCCGGAACAATGATTTTGTCTTTGCAGTCCAACAGGATTCCGTCGGATTGGGTAAATTTTTCTCCTCCAATTTTACGAATCTTTCCATCCACGATTAAAAGATCACTGAGCCGATCCACATTCGATGAGGGATCGAGAATTCTTCCCCCTCTTAGGAGTAATCTTTCGACTCTGATCGGTCCAATCTCTCTATTGTCCTTCATCATTCACTCCTTCAATTTTGGCCGGCCGCCGGCCAAAAGATAAAGAACCGCCATTCGAACCGCCACGCCGTTCGTTACTTGATTCAAAATAACCGAATAATCTCCATCCGCCACATCGCTGTCAATCTCAACGCCTCGATTGATTGGCCCTGGATGCATAATGGTTATCTCTTTCGCAAGCCGATCCAGACGCTCCCGAGTGATGCCGTATAGGGAGCGATACTCCCGGAGCGACGGAAACAGTCCTCCCTTCTGTCTTTCCAACTGAATCCGGAGCACATTCAATACATCGGCTTCTGCCAGAGCATCCTCAATATGAGGAAAAACCGTGACTCCCCACTGCTCCACTTCCCTCGGAATCAGGGTCGCGGGACCGCAAATGCCTACCTGGGCTCCCATGGTTTTGAGGCCAAAAATGTTTGATCGAGCCACCCGGCTGTGTTCGATGTCTCCAACGATAACTACTTTCAATCCTTCCAATTTTGTCATCTTCTCCCTTAACGTCATCATGTCCAGCAATCCCTGGGTTGGATGTTCATGCGCACCGTCCCCCGCATTGATGACAGCCGCATTGACATGCTGCGCTACAAAATAACACGATCCAGCAGCCGAATGACGCATGACCACAAAATCAATACGCATGGCCTCGATGTTTTTGACTGTATCCTTCAGGGTTTCTCCTTTCAAAACGCTGGATGTCGAGGCAGAAAAATTAACCGAATCCGCAGAAAGCCTTTTTTCGGCCAATTCAAACGAAAAACGGGTACGCGTTGAGGGTTCAAAAAACAGATTGACTACAGTCTTCCCCCTCAAGGTCGGGACCTTGGGTATGGGACGTTCCAGTACTTTCTTGAATGAGACGGCCGTATCAAGGATCAAACCAATCTCATCGTTCGTAACGCCTTCCAAGCCTAACAAATGCCGACTTCTGAGCTGCATACATTTACCTCAACAAAAAAAGGAATGGTATCCATGGTTCATTGCGTTTTACGGAACCATTAAAAGCACTTTGTCTTCTCCATCTACTTCCTTCAGTTTAACCTGTACCTGTTCATCCGCGGCGGTTGGTACGTTTTTACCAACATAGTCTGCTTTGATGGGAAGTTCCCTATGGCCTCGATCCACCAGCACGGCCAGTTGAATCAGTGCAGGCCGTCCAAAATCAATCAGGGCGTCCAAGGCGGCTCGTATCGTTCGACCGGTATAAAGTACATCATCTACAAGAACAACTTTCTGGTCCGTGATATCCAAAGGAATGTTGGTTTCCTGCACAACAGGACTGTCCGCAAGTCTCTGAAAATCGTCCCTGTAAAGAGTAATATCGAGTATTCCCAAAGGGATCTTCACACGCTCAATCTCCTGGATAATTTTTATCATTCTTCGTGCAAGACAATCTCCCCTGTTGCGAATTCCTACAATCACCAAATTTTTTATTCCTCTGTTCTTTTCCAAAATTTCATGAGTCAAACGTAGAAGCGTTCTGTTTATTGACTGCCTGTCCATTAATTCTGCTTTTATTTTCATGCACTGTTTTCCCCTTGTTAAGGCATAAAAAAACCTCCTTACGAGCGTTCTAGGAGGTGCCTCTGTTCTGCGTACACATACCCTTACTGACCTCGCCGGATCTGTTTAAAGGGGATATTTATTTTCGCACTTAGTATAATGAGTTTTTCACTGATTGTCAAGGTATTTTTCAACAATTTTTTCAACAATTTCTTGGGATAATGCAACAATGTAATCCTTTGATTTTTCCGTTTTGATTCGTATATTTTTTCATTCCTCGACATGATTGAGGACCGCATAGGGCATCCAGAGGATGAGAGTTATGGAGTAATGAGTTTCCCATTTTCTATCCGTCGGATACGATGACCCAATTTAGCAACGTTTTGTTAAAAAATCTCAGAAACGTGTACAAGTTGTAGGATGATCAATGATCGCAGTGGTAACGGGCGCCAACGGTTTTATAGGAAGTCACCTTGTCGAAGAACTGCTTACACAAGGTTTCCGTGTTCGGTGCTTGGACAATCGAAAGTCTGTCCATTCTTTCATTGCGGATGCCCGCGTTGAATATTATACCATGGATTGCTCCCAATTGGACGCTTTGTCGGATGCACCCATACTTGAAAATGTGGATTACGTCTTTCATTTGGCAGGGGGGACAAAACATACAAATCTGGAGGAGTTCCGCAGAAGCAATGTACTTCCGACGAAAAATCTTCTTCAATGCCTTAAAAAGAAAAGAATCCAACTGAAGCGTTTTTTGTATATGTCATCGCAGGCTGCTGCAGGCCCTGCACATTCATTCGACCAGCCAATAACCGAGACCCGTATTCCAAAACCGTCGGGTGACTACGGTAAAAGTAAATTCGAAGCCGAACACATTGTACAAGATTTCTCAACGGTCATACCCTATACCATCTTAAGGCCGAGTTCTGTTTTTGGCCCGCGCGATGTAGATTTTTTGAACATCTTCAGGCAAGTCAAAATCCATCTCAGTGTATTCCCAGGGTATAGCAATAACTACATCTCCATTATCTATGTGACCGATCTCGTCAAGGGCATTCTACAAGCAGTGCGATCTCCAGTGGCAGTGGGCAAAATCTATTTTTTATCAAACGACGATCCTGTCCGTTGGAAGGATATTCATCGCATGATAGCCAATGTACAAGATAAGCGTGTCATTGAGTTTCATCTTTCTCAAAAATTGGTCAGTGCCATGGGAAGATTTGGGGATATCTATTCAAAACTTACAAGGAAATACAGTATCATAAACAGTCAGAAAATCGCCTTGTCGAAACCCAAATACTGGATCTGCTCTTCGGAACGTGCAAAGCAGGATTTCGGCTTCTCTACCCGTGTATCGCTTTTGGATGGACTTCGAATGACGCACCACTGGTACAGAGAAAATGGATGGTTGTAAATTGATCGTTTCTATTCCGATTATTTTTTCCGTACCACAACATGTGTAAAAAAACCCAAAAGTGTAACGTACGTTCGGAACTTTCTCAATGAAGATAAGTATCAAAACTGTTGCAACATTGGAATCAAATCTGTTTTTTTCTGTGTGTTCTTCCAACACAAACAGGTTCACATCATTCAGGACGGCCAAACAAACCTTTCAAACAGCCGGAGAGGCAAGTGTACTTCACTGATTTCTACTCTTGACAAATTGATTTAAAAATTGTAAACTTAACTTTTAAAAGTTCAGGGAATTATTCATTCAAATGTAAAGCGTGCCGACGCTCTAAGAAAAGAGAGCAACCATCACTATTAAAAATATGGGAATTTCCATGAAACAGCGTCTTCTTGTTATCGCCACTCTATTGGTAGGTGTTCTTGTATTCACCGGATGTGCCAAGTACAAAGAAAATCTTGTAGGGATGAACTATCTGGAAAGAAACAACTTCGGTTGCGAATTGGATACGCTAATATCGCCCACAGCGTCCGCATTCTACCACACCTATGTGAATACGAACAGCAGCAATCGTCTCTATATGGGCCAGTACAGAGGAATCCACGCGAAGGTTTTGCTGCAATTCAGCAACTTTCCAAAAACTGGAACTGTAGACAGCGTTATTGTCACTTTATACAAAAAACAGACCGTCGGTTCCAGAGAAGGCTTTCCTGCTCCAAAAGTCTATAATATAACCGGGGTATGGGACGAATCCCAAATCACATGGGAAACGTTCGAAACCAGTGGTCTTCTTGGGGAAGAGATCCCCACCGTGGAAATATCTTCCACAGACGAGGCCATTTATTTTACCTTACCAAATCCTTTAGTACAATCATGGTTTGATACGTCAGCCGCATCTCCCAATCACGGAATCTTGCTCGCCTATGAACCTCCCGATACCGGATTTGTTATTGAAATGCTGACAAAAGACGCCCCCGCAGACACCATTGGCTTTAACAATCTCACGCTCTGGGTTGAGCAGGATTCAATCAAAATCTATACCGCACCTATCCAGCAGGATGTTTTTATCGCCACTACGGAACAGGATACTTCCATAGACCGATTGATCATTGCCAATGGATCATGCCTCCGGACGTTTTTCTCCTTTGATTTCAGTTTCATTCCGCTCAACGCCACAGTGAACAGAGCATTGCTTACGCTTCATCCCGATTCTGCCCTCTCTTTCCCGGATCATAACAACTCCTTTAAGTTACTCGGTTATTTGACGAAAGGAGGAGTGGAATCCATTCCTCAAGTTCCTTTTGACTCATCCCAAGTAGCAGAAGGTATTGTACAAAACGACTCTGCTGTTGTGAATATAACAAAATTTGTGCAGTTATGGGCATCCGGTAAAACTCCAAACCAAGGTCTACTTCTGATCGGATACAACGAAAAACAAGACCTTCTCCGAAGAGCTTTTTATCGCGATGCGTCCGATGCACTGCAAGGACCAAGGGTGGAAATTTTTTACAGTTTGCCACCATACTAGAATTTCAAAATCACCAACGGAGAATCCAACATGCGAATCCGCCCAGTTTTTCTATTTTTTTTGCTCATCAGTTCCGCAATTCACCAAAGTACACAGAGCGGCACCATCCTTTCTGCAAGAGGCATTGGCACACCTTTTTTGTTTCCGAACACCCGTTCTATGGGTATGGGATACATATCCGTTGCTGAGATCAATCCGTTTACCATTTCTCGAATCAATCCTGCAGGACTTTACTTCAATAGCTTAACTAGCCTATCCCTACAATATGTTTATGAAAACAATCGGTATCAAGACCCGAAAGGAAGGGCCAATTCCCAATACTCAAACTTCGACGGATTTACCTTTGTCCTTCCTTTTGGATCGGGCACAGGTATGTCCATAGGACTCACACCGTTCACACGCGTAGATTATCAGCTCACCTTCCCTACCGTTTCCGTATCGAATGTATCCTACACAAAATCCGTAAAAGGAGAAGGAGGGCTGAACAATTTTTACTTCTCCTTCTTCTGGGGGGTACGTTCCAATTTGGTTCTTGGATTTTCTGGTCATTATCTTTTCGGGAACACCGAAGAAAAGTGGCGAGTTGATTACGAAGGTGCTTATTTTCTACCCAGTATTAACACTTTCTCTACAAAAAATTGGGGCCTTGGATGTACCGGAGGGGTTATCTATCGCCCCTTCTCCTTCCTTTCCGTAGGAGCCATATTTACTCCTCAAACCAATTTAAAAAATCATGAAGAGTTTACATTTGCATCCTATACGGACACAACGAAAAACCGCAAGGGAACCCTCACTCTGCCTTCTTCTTGGGGTGTAGGTACTTCTTTTTATCTGGGAGAAATTGGTCAAATCGGAATAGAATGGAATCAAACCGAGTGGAGAAAATTAGCAATGGATGATCAGCCGTTCGAAGCGACACGGAATACGCACTGTATTTCCATCGGAGGTGAGATTCGACTGACAACAAATCCTCTGGCCTCCTATCTCAAACGTATGGCATACCGTTTTGGCTTTTCCTACCAACCCTACTACTATCGCGATCCCAACAGGAACACGTTGAACGAGCAATGGATTACTATAGGATTTGGACTTCCTTTGTTATTGAATATAGGACAATGCGATATTGCGTTGAATTTTGGAAGGCGCGGTTCCATCGAAGTGAACGGTCTCGCGGAAAAATTGTTTCGGCTTAGCATATCCCTAACAGGATATGAAAAATGGTTCATTCGGCGCTATTAGTAAAAGCATAAATTTTTCTTGATTTTATTTCATAATTTTATTAAACTGCAAACTAAATTTTACAACATATTTAAATTGGTACTTTTTCAATAAGGAGGCAGACCGTGCAAGGGAAAAAACAATTGGACGTGTGCATAGCGATTCTTGCACTCTTACTCATTTCTTTCAATCTCCATATATGGGGTTGTGCAGGAACAGGCGCAGGAAAAACACTAACTCCAGAACAACAGCAGGCACTGCAAGATTCTCTGATACGAATGCATAAAATAGAACTTGCCAAGCTATGGAGTTCTGGCTACGAACCCTACAAACAGGGTGATTACCAAAAAGCGAAATACTATTTTAAACAAGTTACTGAAAAAGACACTTCCGGAATCTATGGCAAGATACTGTACCAATTGTTGGGCGATACATTTCTCCGACTCGAAAAACCAGACAGTGCGGAATGGGCCTATAAAATAGGCGTGCAGCGGTTGCCGGATCCCTACTTTTACAAGGCTCTGGGGTATATCTACAAAGCACAATCAAAGACCGACGAGGCCATTGAGATGTATAAAATCCTCATTGATCTGGAGCCCGATTCGGCAAGTCATTATCGAAATCTTGGGGAACTCTACATCAATAACGACGATCAAAACAATGCTATTCTCGCGTATCAAACCGCTGTCAAACTGGATCCCAACGACTTTAAATCCAAAGAAATCCTGGGTACATTACTGGCGAAAAGTGGAGATATCGAACGCGTCATCGAAACCCAGAAAAGTCTGGTAGAAAGTTATCCTGAAAACACGAAATACCGAATGGATCTGGCGCAAACTTACTTCGACATCGGTGAGTTTGAAAAAGCCATCGAACAATTAAAGATTCTCCTGCCAAAAGAACCCAGCACGGTTCCTGATATTCGCATCCTTGAAATGCTGGGGGAATCCTACCAGCAGACCAATCGATTCAACAATGCTGTCGCAACGTATAATCAGATATTACAATCCAAACCGGATGACAAAAAAAACCTGTGCAACCTAGCCATCGCGTACACCTCCTTGGAAAAATACACAACGGCCATCTCTCAAGTACAAAAAGTCCTCCGGATTGATCCGAAGTACGGTCTCGCCTATCTTACGATGGGAATAATTTACGAAACATCTGCTGAGAAGTGTGTGGCACGAGCAGGAGGAAAAATCTCTTTTGACGACAAGCTGGTCTATAAATTAGCCTATGATGAGTATATCCAAGCCAAAAACGATCTCGAGTGGAAACGCGAAGCGGAAAAACACTTAAACTACGTTCAGACTCTGATTCCCACAAAAGAAGATTATTTTATGCATAAGAATCAAAGTACGCCCCGAGGTGCATGCTACGAATGGATTCAATAAAAATTTTCAGATAAAAGTAGCCATAGGCTCTGATCACGCAGGGTATGCACTAAAGGAAACGATTAAGAAGTTCCTTTCAGAACTTAACGTGGAATATAAGGATTACGGCACCCATTCCACAGATCCAGTTGATTACCCAGATATTGCAGTTTCGGTTGCGAAACGTGTGTCACATTCGGAATTTCCATACGGTATTCTTATCTGCGGCAGCGGTATCGGAATGTCTATCGTGGCCAATAAAGTCCCAGGAATTCGCGCTGCTCTTTGTTGTTCCGAAGAGATGGCGAAACTAAGCCGAACACACAACAACGCAAACATTCTCACGCTTGCAGGACGGTATACTTCTAAACGAACCGCCAAGAAAATCGTAAAGATATTTATTGAGACCAAATTCGAACCCGGATCCAGACACGAAAGACGGATAAAAAAAATTCATCAATTAACAAAGGCATGAATGCGGTTTTTATCATTGATTTGTTGTTAGGGGAATGGGAGTGTCAAATGGGACGTCGAGTCCCATTTAACTTAATAAACAAGCAAACCAATAATACACAAGAGATGTCTTATGAAAACAATAAAAGATTTTGACCCCAAAATTTACGAGGCCATCCGCGGCGAAATACACCGCGAAACCAATAAACTGGAACTCATCGCCTCTGAAAATTTCGTCAGCATGGCCGTTCTGGAAGCTCTTGGATCTGTCATGACCAATAAATACGCCGAAGGATACCCTGGAAATCGGTATTACGGTGGCTGCGAATTTGTGGATCAAGCTGAAAATCTTGCTCGTGACCGTGCAAAAAAGCTTTTCCGATGTGACTATGCCAACGTGCAACCCCATTCCGGATCGCAAGCCAATATGGCCGTCTATATGGCATTTCTAAAACCAGGAGATACTGTGCTTGGCATGAATCTGGCACACGGGGGCCATCTCACGCACGGAAGCCCAGTCAATTTTTCCGGACAGCTTTACAATTTTGTTTTCTACGGTGTGAAGAAAGAAACAGGGACCATTGACTTTGATCAAGTATGGCATCTGGCAAAAACCCATAAACCCAAACTGATTGTTACTGGGGCCAGTGCGTATCCTCGTTTCATTGAGTTTGAAAAATTTCGTGAAGTTGCGGAGAGCGTCGGGGCCTATCTTATGGCCGATATTGCCCATCCTGCAGGTTTGGTGGCTACCCAACTTCATCCCGATCCTCTGCCCGTGTGCGATGTAGTCACAACGACAACGCACAAGACACTGCGAGGCCCCAGAGGCGGGATGATCCTTATGGGCAAGGACAAAGAAAATCCTATGGGAATCCGAGCTCTCAAATCGGGTCGTGTCAAGCTGCTTTCGGAAGTCATGGACAGCACCGTCATGCCGGGAATGCAGGGAGGCCCTTTGATGCATGTCATTGCTGCCAAAGCCGTTGCATTTCAGGAAGACCTTCAATCCGCATACAAAACCTACTGCCGCCAAATAATCAAAAATGCAAACACCTTGGCAGAACGGCTTGTTTCGTATAATTACAATCTTGTTTCGGGTGGGACAGACAACCATCTTATGCTTGTGGATTTGACCAACAAAGGCATCACTGGAGTCGCTGCCGAAAAAGCTCTGGAAAAGGCAGGAATCACAGTGAATAAAAACATGGTTCCCTTTGACAGCAAAAGTCCCTTCATCACCAGTGGAATCCGTCTCGGCACGCCTGCCCTCACAACCCGAGGGATGAAGGAAGGTGAGATGAAACAGATTGGTGATTTCATCCACCGCGTCCTTTCCCACATTGACGATGAAAATGAAATAGAGAAAGTGAAAAAAGAAATCTACGATCTCTGTCAAGACTTTTTGATTTACCAAGAACTCCTATGAACTGCAATCCATCCACACATCGCCCTTCTTGGGATGCCTATTTCATGGAGATTACCCGCCTTGTGGCCACGCGATCCACCTGCCTGCGCAGAAAAGTAGGTGCGCTTATCGTGAAGGACAAACGCATACTGACTACAGGATACAACGGCGCACCCAAGGGCCTTCCCCACTGCCTGAGTAGGGGATGTCTCAGGGAAAAATACGGTGTATCCTCCGGTGAGCGTCACGAACTCTGTCGTGGAATCCATGCAGAACAGAATGCCATAATCCAAGCAGCGACTTCCGGTGTCACTATTGAAGGGGCCACTCTGTACTCCACCCACTATCCCTGCTCTTTATGTATTAAAATGATCTTAAATGCTTCTATCATAAAGGTGCTCTATCTGGATGGCTATCCGGATGATTTGTCCAAAACTCTTGCGGCTGAAGGCGGTCTGGAAATTCTTGAATTTCATCCTGAACAGGTGAATGAACCGTGAAGTGCCCCTACTGCGGAAACGATGAGGATAAGGTTGTTGATACGCGTCCCCGCAATGACGGAAAAATCATCCGGCGAAGACGCATCTGCCTTCGCTGCGGCAGACGCTTCACAACCAAAGAAGAGATTGAAGACAAAAGTTTGTATGTAATCAAATCGGATGGCAGAAGGGAAAATTACGACCGCAATAAATTGACAAGAGGAATTCAGATTGCATGCAGCAAAAGACCGGTGTCCCTCGCACAGATAGAAGCGATTGTTGAAAAGATCGAAGCGGATATGGAATCCAATTTCATCAAAGAAATTGAGAGTCGAAAAATCGGTGAACACGTATCCAAATTGCTTCGCAAGGTGGACGAAATTGCCTATGTTCGATTTACTTCCGTTTATCGAAAGTTTCAGGATAAGGAAGAATTTCTCAAAGAATTAAAAGAACTCACAAAGTCCGGAATCAAAGCAAAAAGATGATCAGTTGTCCGTCGTACAAATCGAGGAGTTGCGACCGTGAGAAGTAAAGGTTTTCGAGGCGGAGCCCATCCCCCTGAAGAAAAACACTGGACTGAACAGAGCAGCATTCAAGATCTGCCGCTTCCGGAAAAAGTCATTATTCCGCTGCAGCAGCATCTTGGAGCCCCCGCCCAACCGGTTGTAGAAAAAGGCGACACGGTGAAAACAGGACAGCCCGTAGGAAAGACCGACACCTTTGTTTCGGTTCCCTGCCACGCCTCCGTTTCCGGTACCGTAACAGCGATCGAGCCCTATCCTCACCCTCTGGGGATGGATTTGCTCTCCATTGTCATTGAAAGTGACGGAAAGGATACGTGGATGAATACCTTTCCAGCCGATCCGCGGTACATGGATTTGTCCGTAGAGGAAATGAAAAAACGAATCCATGGGGCAGGTATTGCAGGCCTGGGAGGTGCAGCCTTCCCAACCCATGTCAAACTTTCCCCTCCACCCGAAAAACCCATAGATACGGTCCTGCTCAACGGTGCGGAATGCGAACCCTATCTCACAGCAGACCACCGCCTTATGCTTGAAAAATCGAGGGAAATACTGAACGGCCTTCGAATCATTATGAAAATTTTGGGTGTTCGCAAAGCAGTTATCGGTATTGAAAAAAACAAACCCGATGCGATTCAGGTAATGCGGCACTACACATTCTCCGATAAAAACATATCCGTACTTCCCCTGAAGGTAAAATATCCTCAGGGAGCCGAAAAACAACTCATCAAAGCCGCTACAGGCCGCGAGGTTCCTTCGCAAAAGCTTCCCATGGAAGTGGGCTGCCTTGTCCACAATGTGGGAACGGCCCTGGCCATTTTCGAGGCGGTCTCTTCGTGCAAGCCCCTGATTGAAAGAGTGGTCACGGTTACGGGTCCTGGGATTCGTACTCCCAAAAATATCCGAGTTCGGATAGGAACACCATTTCGAAACGTAATCGCCTTTTGTGATGGATATACAGACACTGCTGCCAAAATTATTAACGGCGGCCCCATGATGGGGATTGCGCAGTATACGGATGAAGTTCCTGTGATTAAAGGAACGTCTGGAATAGTGGTGCTGGACAAAAAAACCGCAACGCTTCGAAACGAACATCCCTGCATCGCTTGTGCCCGATGTGTGGAAATTTGCCCCATGAGACTCCTTCCGAATCGAATCGCGAATTTCGCAGAATACAAACACATGGACGAAGCGCTTGGTTTGGGGCTTCTGGATTGTATCGAATGCGGAACATGCAGTTATATTTGTCCGGCCAAGCGCAACTTGGTCCATTACATCAAGTTGGGAAAAGCCCTTTCAAGTGAAAAACAAATGATGCAAGCAGGATAATATCCAACAAACGCATCGGAGGATTTCACAGCATGGAACGAAAGTTTTTCATATCTCCCTCTCCTCACATAACGGACACAGATTCTATTCCCAAAATTATGTACATGGTTGTTCTGTCGCTTCTCCCGGCAGGTGCCGGAGCCGTGTATTTCTTTGGAACCCGCGTCCTCTGGGTAATCGCAACAGCCATCGTATCTGCTCTGCTCACAGAATATGGTTGCCAGCGTCTGATGAAACGCCCCGTGCAGATTGCGGACGGAAGTGCTGTCATTACAGGCATTCTTTTGGCATACAACCTTCCTCCGGAAGTGCCATTATGGATTCCTGCTTTGGGTTCCATGGTCGGTATTGGCATCGGAAAAATGGCCTTTGGAGGACTGGGATACAATCCCATGAACCCTGCCCTTATCGGCCGTGCGTTTCTCATGGCATCCTGGCCCGTTCACATGACTGTATTTCGCACGATACCAAAAAACGGTACCCTCTCCGGCATTGATGCGATTACCACGGCGACTCCTCTGAATATTTTTAGCTCCACCCGAGAAATTCTGATGCACAGTTCAAACTACACAGCGGAACAGGTTGCAGAAGCAACCCAGGCCATTTCCCAACTCTACAGCTCTTACATGAACCTGTTTACCGGTCGCATCGGAGGCTGCATCGGTGAAACCTCTGCCCTACTTCTGCTTATCGGTGCCGTTTTATTGATGTACAAACGAATCATTGGATGGAAAATTCCTTTTTCTTATATTGGGACAGTGGCCATTCTCACATGGATCTTCGGCGGCACGGATGGACTTTTTACGGGAGATCCGCTTTTCCATGTCCTCTCCGGCGGATTGATCCTCGGAGCCTTTTTTATGGCCACAGACATGGTTACCAGTCCTGTGACATTTAAAGGGAGACTCCTCTTCGGAACGGGCTGCGGCATTTTAACCACAGTCATCCGACTTTGGGGAGGATATCCGGAAGGGGTGTCCTATTCCATTCTTTTGATGAATCTCACAACGCCTCTTTTGGATAGATATACAAAACCGAAAGTTTTTGGAGGAAAATAGATCCATGAAAGATATTTTCCGATTTGCCATCACCCTCACTGTTGTGGCGCTCTCTGCGGCAGGTTCTTTGGTCTGGATCAACAGCATTACCAAACCCAAAATCCGCTTACAGCAAGAAAATGTGCTTACCGAAGCTCTCGCCTACGTACTTGGCGGTTCTGAAAAAGGAGTTATTGAACCCGTTCAGGAAAACGGTGAAATCGTATATTATAAAGGATTTCGTGACAAAGACAAAACCGCGCTTATTGGATATGCCTTTCTTGTCCCCTGTCAAGGGTATTCCAGCACTATCCAGACATTGGTGGCCATAGATTCTTCCGGTGCCATTCTTGCGGTTAAAATTCTTTCCCAGCAGGAAACTCCGGGATTGGGAACCCGCTGCGAGGAGATTCTCAGTGGTGAATCTGACCCCTGGTGGCAGCGCCAATTTGTCGGCCAAAATGGTTCGGAAGTCGCTGTGGATAAAGATGGAGGACCCATCAGAGCCATCACCGGTGCTACCATCACCTCAAGAGCTGTGACCAACGGGATTGCCAGTCGAACACGATATCTTCTTGAAAAAATTCGCTGTACTTCGGATGAACAACGGACGTTGCAGAACGACATCATCGGAGGATCTCATGGCCGTTGATAAGGAATTCATTAAAGGGATCTATGCAGAAAATCCTGTTTTCCGTTTGATGCTGGGCCTCTGCCCCACTCTTGCAGTATCTACTTCTGTAAACAACGCGTTTGGAATGGGAGCATCGGTTATTTTTGTCTTGGCATGTTCCAATCTTGTTATATCCATTGTCCGAAAGATCGTCCCATCGAAAATACGCATACCCATATTCATTATTATCATCGCCACCTTCGTGACCTTGGTTGATCTTGTCCTGGCCGGATTCCTTCCGGATCTGCATAAATCCCTGGGCCTATTCATTCCCCTGATCGTCGTGAATTGCATTATCTTGGGACGGGCGGAAGCTTTTGCAAGTAAAAATGGTATATTTCTCTCCATGGCCGACGGTCTCGGCATGGGAATTGGATTCACCCTGGCGTTGGTCATTATTTCTACTTTCAGAGAAATTCTCGGCAACGGAACATGGCTTGGAATGCCCGTTTTGGGATCCACATTCCAACCTGTTCTCCTTATGATTCTCCCGCCGGGAGCCTTTCTGATGATAGGATTTCTCATCGGATTTTTTAATTGGCTGGAACATCGAAAATCCGTTTCGACATAAGACGCTAATACTTGAGGGGAACCATGGAATTTCAATCGCTATTCATCATTGCTGTTGGAGCAATTTTTATTTCAAACTTCGTTCTTGCCAAATTTCTGGGTCTCTGTCCGTACATCGGTGTATCCAAGCAAATGGATTCTGCATTGGGTATGGGGATGGCCGTCATCTTTGTGATGAGTATGGCTTCCGTGGTAACGTGGACCCTATACAACTATTTTCTCGCCCCAACACCGAGCAATCTTTTTTTCAAACTCTTTATGCACAGCGTTGGCACTCCTCCTGATCTCACGTATTTGAGAACCATCTCCTTTATATTGGTCATCGCGGCTCTGGTTCAATTCGTGGAAATGGTCGTTCAAAAATTAAGTCCCGGTCTTTATCGCGCATTGGGGATCTATCTGCCTCTCATCACCACCAATTGTGCCGTCCTGGGAGTATCCATTCTTAACATTGACTCCGAATACAATTTCATCCAGAGTTTGGTCAATGGATTTACATCCGGAATTGGATTTGCCATGGCTCTTTTTCTCATGGCAGGTCTTAGAGAAAAACTGGAGCTGGCAAATATCCCCCGCGCAATGAGAGGAGCACCCATCGCATTTATCATGGCCGGGTGCATGTCTTTGGCCTTTCTTGGATTTGCCGGTTTAAAGATCGGTTAAGATTTGTATGGTTTGATGTCTGGATGAAAAAAAATTGAAGAGAAAAAAATCCAACCAAAAGGATATGCCTTTTCTGGATCATCTTGAAGAACTTCGCTGGCGTATTCTGAAAGGATTGGCTTCTATTATCGTATTTACTTTCGCAACCTTTCCGTTTACAGGCTATCTTCTCAATTTCTTAACGTATCCGAACAACCGGTTGAGCAAACCGGCCAAACTCATTTTCCTTAAACCTGCAGGTATGCTCGCCGTACGGATGGAAATATCCCTGGCGATGGGAATCATCATCTCTCTTCCGGTACTCTTTTACCAAGCCTGGCAGTTTATCGTACCAGGACTTCTGCCCAAAGAAAGAAAATATTTTCCCCCCGCTCTTCTCTTTACGACATTTTGTTTTTTAATCGGCGCCGCATTTGCCTATACGGTCATGATCCCGAATATTCTGCCATTTCTTTTCAGTATGGGAACAGAGACCATCGAAGCCACGATTAATATCACAGAATACATGAGTTTTATACTGCGACTGATCCTGGTGGCGGGTCTTACTTTTGAACTTCCTGTCTTAACATTCTTTCTTTCAAGAACAGGGCTTCTCACCCCCAAATTTATGAAAAAATACAGACGCTATGGGATTGTTCTTATTTTTATTTTTGCGGCAATCGTGACTCCCCCCGATCCTATGAGTCAAATTCTCATGGCCCTTCCTCTACTTCTTCTGTATGAAATTAGCATCTGGATATCCGTCTTGGGATATCGAAAGAAAGAAAAGAGCGACAAGGCATGGGAAGAAGAACACAGATCGTCAAAAACTACCTGAAAATAAAAAGGGTTGCTGACTCGAATGTTCAGCAACCCTCAAAAGGACATGCTTTTCTCGGCTAAAGCCTACCAAGGTACCGCATTGCTTTTGGTGCATATTCGCTATCGGGAAACTGGCTTACCAACGTTTGAAAATCATCCCTTGCCTTACTCTTATTTCCAATTTTCAGATTGCACAACCCGCTCATAATGAGCGCATCATCAAATTTATACGATGATCCGTAATTCATAACCGCATTAAAAGCGTTTATCGCTTCTCCATACATACCCATCGCATTGTAACTTTCTCCAATCCAGTACTGACAGTTGCTCGCCAAACGGTGATCCGGATTGGAAATCATGAGTGCTCTGAAAATGCGGATTGCCTCTTGATATTGTTTTGCATAAAATTTCTGAAGCGCGATTTCATAATTTTCCTTAAAATTTCGAGAGCTGAGACCCCCCAAAGACTCATTCTGGTATACGGTATAGTCCCCTGCTACCTTGCCTGTAACAGACGCAATGGCCCTCTCGTTTGCCTTCACTTGGGATTGAAGTTCGTCTATCTGTTTTATGCGCTTCTCCATTTCGTCTTTCAATTCCTGTACTCGTGCCATCAACCTACCCACTTCTGTATCAGGATAAGTAATTTCCATGTTTTTCGCTTTCTCGGATTTTGTTGCCGATGTACCTTTTGTTTCCGGTCCAAAAAGTAGGGCCAGAGCATCTTCCTCTTCCCCTTTTCCAGTCTTTTCTTCTTTAAAAAGATCATCCAGGGTAAGTTCGCCTTCGCCTAAGGGATATTCGATTTCTTCTCGCTCCCTTTTTGACTTCGGCTGCAAAGAATACGTCACCCCTGCTTTTGCAATCCAGAGCTTGGGTTTGGGGTCTCCCGTGGCAGTAAAAATATATCTGTAATCCCCACTTACATGAAACGCCCATTGACCGTTGAATGCATAGGACAATCCTCCTCCAGCAAAAGCTCCGCCATCATAATAAAGAGGCGATGCATTGCCAGAGGAATCCGATACTTTCGATCCATAAGCATGAAGTCCAGCAAAAATAAAGGGTGAAAAACTTTCTTCTCCAAGGAGATTGTACCCCACTTTTACTTCCACTGTAGGCAGAAGTGTGGTTCGAAAATTCTCCATTTTCAGGGTTGCATCAGTAATGGTATACATACCGGTTCCAACGGAGAAAAACGCTTTTTTCGAAAGATTGTATTTTAAAAACAGTTCAACACCTGGACCTGCTGTTGAACTTTCTCCCAATCCATCCAGATGCGTTGCAACAAACCCTCCCCCTATCCCATTCGGTTGTAAAACTTTTTGCAAAAATCCTTGCCCTCCCGCAAAACTGTTTGATGCTATAACAAAAATAGCAACAAAAAATGAAAGGCACTTTTTCATCACTCTATCCTCCCTAAGACGAATGACTCCCCTTTGAGGTACAGTAATTCTCCTGCTTTATTCACTGATCAGTGAGCAAATATATTGCCAAACAATAAGAATATTTTTTTCGAGCCATTTATGCTTCTGTAATTGCGATATTTATAAAAGAACTCTATAAATCATGATTTGTGTGCATCCAATATCCCCATTGACCGAAAATCCATCACATGAAAACAAATAATGATGCTGAATACGATTCTCTATTTCCGATTATTCACAATATCTTATGAAAAGATAGAATAAATTTTGCCTAATAGCAAGTAAAATTTCTTTATGAATCAGTGGTCAAAATTCGATCAAATAATAAATAGAACAGGGGAGCCTCTTGACCATTATCTGTCTTTTTTTATTTGCCAAATAAATAATGTGTTATCAAATTTCTAAAATGACCTTTCTATCTTTGGCAAAAAATTTGCGGGTGTAAAAAAGGATATTTTCACGCCTTAGGAGGCAGCATGACTGGAATGGATATAAAAAAAATCATTCTAACTGCAGTGCACACATTTCTTTTTTTGGGCATTACGGAGGGTGGTGTTAATCTGGGTTTCAATGTCTGCAACAACCGCTGGAATAACCACTGGCTATTCACTCCTGCACCTGAAGTAAGCTGTTCGGGACGTTGGTTTTGGATCGGTGTTGATGGCACACTGGGAAGTTACACACCATCCAATGACGGATACATTTTCCAGACACGCTTTTCTCTGATGCCTATGGTACGTGTTCCGCTCGTCGGTCCCTTTTTTACAGCAGCAGGCTACGGTTTTTCCTATGTATTCTGTCGTGAAGAATTCAAGGATGCAAACGGTGACTATCAGTTTACATCACACACAGATGTAGGAGGAGAAATCCGTAGTTTTTTTGGAATGGAAATTCCTCTTTTTGCCCGTATGAAGATCTACACAAAAGGTGGGTATGCTTTCATCAACAAAAATCATCAGTACTACTTTGTTTCTATTGGAACAAGTCTGGTGTGGCCGAAAGCATCCGTGCAAAAGCAAAAGAAGATAAATTCGATTCTTACAGAAAAAAATATGCAACGGTCGGCTGTTGAAGAAGAAATTGAAAATCTTGCCTTTCAAAATATCAGAGAACAAACTCCCATCAAAACAGAGCGAACAGACACAAAGCACCTTACAAAAGTGGCTATCATTGGAACCAATGACCCCATAATCAATGAATTGAACACAGCCATTGAAGCAGCGCTGATCAAGTCTGAAATACCTGTTTACAGCTGGCATAAAATAAAAGACATGGTAGAAAAACGTCATCAACGGATTTCAGTAGAAACGACGCAAACGACCGAATCGCTTCCTTCTTTGGAATTCATGAGTCCGATGGATATTGCATTGGAGGGATCGCAACTGATGGATCTATCTGTAATCATCGAAACGCAAATGCGATATTCTTACAAAACCTATGGTGGAGAAATCTTAGTAAATTCCGCCTATGCACGAATCATTCAACCCGCTTCGGGACAAGTTCTTTGGACTACGGAATATACGAACATCCATTCAAAGTTTGTTGACGTTAAAAAAACACTCACCACAGAAACAACAAAAGCATTAACATCCCTGTTGCATTGAAAGTTTGAAATGAAAAACACAATCGAGCGATTTCGTGTTTATAACTGCTCGACGGAATAGCCCCTTTGCCGCAATGCCGCAACAATTCCATCCTCTCCAAGCAAGTGCCCTGCGCCCACAATGATCAGAACATTTTTATTCCTTTTCAAAAGTTCATCAATTTGGATTAACCAATTTATATTTCGCTGGCAAATAAACCGTCTATACACGTCGGGATACTCTTTAAAACTTTTCAAAACCATTTCTTCCAACGTTTTTAAATCCCCGGATTCCCACGCATGTACCAATTCATGTATTTCAGAACCGAAAAGATCCAGTTCTTCCAGTGTCTGCAAAATAAGCTGTTCTTGATCTTTCTTTTCCATTTCATCGAAAAGGCCGATTTGATACTCTATGCTCTCCAAACCAACGATTTCTTTTTGCGTTTGTTTCGCTCTGCTAAAAAAATATTTATCTATTCCGTAATTGGGGTCAAATCCCAACGTTTGTATTTTCATTGCCATGAGGCTCATAGCAAAAAACCACGGTTTGAATCCGTTAAATTGTTCCATACGTAAACCCAGTTCGCTCGCCTTCTTTGCAGCAAGTTGATAGATCTCTTCACGGATACTTTCCTTTAACGTGGACCTATCGTGGTAAAGGGCTCTGTTCAGGATCATCATCTGCGCCCGTCCTGTTTCGGCACTGTCCAGATTTATTTCGAACACCAACGTTTGCGCATCGGCAAAGGCTCTTTCTATGGAGGACTTTAGAGGATAACTTTCCTTTTTCAAAACATGGATAGAACCCATCAAATACACGATGTTATTTGGGGTTTCCACTTTCCACAAACAACTCTTTCCACCCTCGTGAAGTCCGTTCTGGGAATATAAAAAAGAAGTAATAAATAAAATGAGACAAATGAAAACAAATGCTTTGGCTATTCGACGCATTCTTTTGGGCATGGCATAAACCCCTCTCTTCGCATGAACCATTCACAGAAAAAGCATTTCTCAATACAACCACACAATCAAGCTACAAAAAATTCCGTTCAAATCAAGGAGAAACTGCATTGCATTCAAAATCGCAGAAATACACTTCCGCATAGTGACTCCTGCGGAGACAAAAAAATAGCCGCTGGTGATACGCAAGACCAGCGGTTCATTGCGATGGATGATATATCGGAAAAGCGGAAATCGCTCGGGATCAGGCACAGATCGTTTCTTTCACAACCTCAAGCCTCTTGTTCAATTTTTCCTGGATCCCGTTCAATTTCTCTTCGAGTCGGGATTTCACATCGTCGTTCCAATACATCTCCCGATCCAATTTGGGTATTTCAATGGATTCAATGTCCGGTATTCGGAGGTGAAAAATCCTGCCTTTACCACGCTCTTTCTCGAAGATCCCTTTTAATATCCGTATGTCCGAGGAATGCGGTCGCGCTTCCAGTTCAACGTTGAAGGTCTGCTTTTTCCCCTGCCGAATGACTTCAATTTCCACTTCGTCCCCTTCATCAAAATCCGAAAGGATCTCTATCGCATCGTCCGGAGTGGTGACGTCCTCTTTATCCATTCGGACAATGACATCTCCAGCCTTCAAACCTGCCTTTTCAGCCGGACTGTCTTCGTTGACTTCCAAAACCAGAGCACCGCCGTCTTCTTTCACGCCAAAATACCCTGCCAAATCCTTGTTCAACGACTGCATCTGGACGCCCAGATACACTCCACCACCCAATATGTACTTATCACCCTTCCACTCTAGCGTAATGGATCGGGCTGGTAATTTTCCGATTTTTACAGTCACTTCCTTTTCTGTCTTATCCCGAAAGAGTGTGATTTTCACTTCTGTGCCTGGATTCTTTTCACGAACGGCATCCGTGAGGCGGTCTGGTCGAAGGATCTTTTTCCCATCAAAATATAGGATCACGTCGTCTTCCAAAATGCCTGCTTTGTCTGCAGGTCCGTCTTTTACGACATGGGTGACGAGAACCCCGTGGGAGACCCCCATTTCTTCTTTCTCGCTGTGGGACAGTCTTTCAATGGAAACGCCAAGATATCCCTTTCTGGAACTTTCTTTTGCCAACACGTTGCTTGTCACCTCACCCAGAAAAAGGGCCAGCATGACCCCAGTAAATATTTTCTTTGTGAAGAAAAATGTCTTAACCCGGTACATAGCGTCCTCCATACAGTTTTATCACTTCGTTCTCTTGCATCTACCCTTTAAGACACGATACAAAAGAAAAAAGTTTTAAATAAACTGTATCCCGATGCGAAAAAGGAACGTTTATCCAACACCGGAATGCACAGACGTTTCTTAAAATTCTTGCAGAAAAGGCATGGATTTAAAATGGTATTTGACGTGGCCATCAGCGGCGCGGGCAGCAGTCCGCGTCCGTCCGGATGCATGGGTCAGCCGGGCGTATCTTTCCCTTGCTGCTTTTGAAGCAAGTCCTTGAGCTGAACAAAAAAATCATTTCGTATTTTTTCTATTCTCAAGGCTTCCTCATAGTCGAGTATAGCCTTGTCTTCAAACTTCAATCTGTCTGGTTCAACCTGCAACGCGTAGGAATTGACCTGTCTTTTCCAAAACCATTCTGCGCAACAAAACTGGATGTTTTCGGGATCAATCCTTGTGATTTCCTTCAAAGCATTGAAAAGCAGCCTTCCCCAATCATTGCTTTCAATGCAGAGGGCAATATAGGCGATCCTGTATTCTACTCTGGCAATAGTATTTGTAATTGGCAAGGGCTCTAGATTATGCGGATCGTTCTGGCCGCTGTAGATAAAATGTCCATAGCAACTCTGTAGTGTGAAACAATAAGATAGTTTGTTAAGAGCGTTTACCAACTCGATTATGGGTTCATCAATCACATCATCACTGAGACCAGCCAGACATTTCTGCCTTTGATCTCGGTAATGCGGGTTTTCCACCAATTCTTTAGGTTCTGTGAAAGTTTCCAACCGTACTCTTCCTCTTCACAGGATGACTGACTCTGGATCGCCCTGGGCTTCATTGCCCAGGGCGCTTTATTATGGGGCTTGATATGGGTGGGCATGATGATATACCCATGAAGAATAGGCCCCTTATGCTTCTGGCAGTAGATAAGGCTCTGAACCATAATCGGAAAATATGCTTCGCTTTGAAAAACAGGAATCCAATTCACGATGGTACATGTCGAGTAGTAAAATGATGTCTCGTTTGGATTGATTCTGTATCTTTTCATGAGTTCTACAAATTGTTTGGTGGGCTATGAAACCCACAGGTTTTGCGCCTCAGGTAAGAGACCCGAGGCGATCACGCGGAGCGCAGCGGAGCAATGTCGGCTGCAATTCGTTGTTAGACAAATATCACACAATCCATTTCCTATGTATATTCTTTATGCTAACGTAAAACAGAAGTATGCAAAAACCGGCGATAATTGGAAAATTCAGGCTAAGCGGAAGCATGTTTTGCCCATGAATTGCGCCATGAAGAATGTCAGTGCCATAAGTTAGAGGGAACAAATAAGAGAACGGGCGTAGAAATACTGGCAAAGAACTGATTGGGAAAAATAGCCCGCAAAGGAAAATCATCGGGAAGCGAAAAAAGTTGGAGAATGTTTGGGCTTCAAATACCTCACTGACCGAGACTGCGATAAAAAGCCCCAAGAATGTCGAAGCAATCGCGATCATTACAATAGCCGGCAACATGGTCGTCCATACCACCTGAGAGAGATCGGTCAGGAACGTAGCTAGGACAATCGGGACAAAGGCATTGACTACCCCGAACAGGATCGCCCCGCTCGTCTTTGCCAACATCAGAAGTTCCAATGGAATGGGAGCAAGCAGCAAACGTTCGAATGACCGATTCTTTTTTTCAAAAGTCACCGTTACTGCCAGCAAGGATGTAGTGCCAAACAAAATAGAAATCGCTAATACGCCCGGAAGCAGTGTAAGAACGTTATCCAAACCACTACCCGACCTGATAAAGAACATCCCTGTCCAGGCTATCGGAAAGATCAGTCCCCAACTGATGTTCGGCGGTTTGAGATAGTACGCTTGCATATCCTTGAGCATAATGTTCCAAAAAGCAATCCACTGTTTCATAGACTGCCTCCACCTTTTTCCGTTTCTTTCCTCATGATATCCAACTCGATACCGGTAACCCGGACAAAAACCTCTTCCAGAGAGAGCCTGATCCGACGTGCTTCGGTAACTACGGCGCCCTGTTCTTCTATGAATCTAACAAGGGGGCCGATGCTGATTGGCCCGCCTGACTCGACCTGAATCTGTTCGAGGGATACGGTTTGGAATTCAAGCTGAGGAAAAGCCGCAGCCAACTTGCCACACAGGTCATTGGTCGAATTTGAGACGGAAATCAACGTGGCCCTTTTTTCCTGCACTGGTTGCAGAAGGTTCGCAACGGTATCAGTTTTTACAATCTGCCCTTTCACGATAAAGGCAATCCGCTCACACAGTCTTTCCGCTTCTTCAATGTAGTGCGTGGTAAGAAAAATCGTCGTTCCTGCTTGGTGGAGTTCGGCAATGAGCTGCCTGATCTGTCGAGCACTGGATACGTCAATGCCAGTTGTCGGCTCATCCAAAAACAGAATAGGGGGACGATGAATAATGCCAGCCGCAATCGTTAGTTTGCGCTTCATGCCTTTGGAGTAGCCTGCGAATTTTCGCTTTGCTGCTTCCGTTAAGCCAAATGTCTCCAGCAATTCGTGGGCGCGTGTTTGGCGCTCACGTTTGGGCATACCGTAAAGCGCAGCGCAAAAGCAGAGATTATCAAAGCCCGACAATTCTGGATAAAGGTTGCTTTCATCTGGCACAACCCCAATCAGATGTTGCGCGGCCTTGGGATTCTTCGTGCAATCCAGTCCGCCAATTCTAATTGTTCCCGAATCCAGCCTGACAAGCCCCGTGAGTATGCCGATGGTGGTGGTCTTGCCTGCGCCATTGGGGCCAAGGAAACCATAAAGTTCCCCCTGTGGCACGGCAAAGCTGATTTTATCAACAGCCGTTACATTGTCGAACTTCTTGGTCAGTTCTGTCACTTCGATTAGAGCTCGGTGCTTATCATGAGATAAGATCACTGGTTCTTGTATTTCCATGCTTGATTCCTTTGGCCTAACCTAATATTGACCACCCCATGCCCCGCAGATCTTCGGTTGCAAAAACAGAAAATCAAGGCATCAAGAGCGCTTTGATTTTTTGCACGAATTGTACACTGTCATAAGGTTTGCTAAATATGGCTGAAACCCCGTAGGTTTCTGCTTGTTCTTTGAGAGCCTGATCAATTGTTTTCCCTGTTAAAATCACCACAGGGATAGTCGCTTTCGCAGGGATGCTCCGGATTCTTTCCAATATCGAAAACCCTCCTCCAGCCGGCATCATCAAATCCAAAATGATCAGATCGGGAGTTGACTTGATAATCGCCTGGGTACCGGAGTACGCATCTCCTGCAATGGACACTTCGTAGCCCAGGGACTCCAATCGTATTTTGACCATTTTTGCAAAATCAAGTTCGTCCTCTACCAGAAGTATCTTTTTTCTCTCACCCATTCGATGTCCTCCTTCGAGGGATAGTTACTCTTTGATCAACAGCTCGGTTACATTGCGACGCAACTCCACGTGATTGATAGGCTTTTTTTGAATCGGAATGGCGGACGGTATATCAATTTGGTGGAGTCTCTTTTCATCTACAGAATAGGCACTGATGATGAGTATGGGAATGGCCTGAGTTTGTTCATACTGTTTCAACCGTCCAATCACTTCATAGCCGTTCATCCCTGGAAGCACCATATCCAAGATAATAAGATCCGGATGCTCCTTCCTGGCAAGGGTCACTGCATCAATCCCGTTGTAGGCTTCCAAAAAACCATACCCGTCTTCGCTCAAAAGTGTCCGGACTTCCTGGACAACGTTTTCATCATCATCAACAATTAGAATTTTTGGAAAAGGAACCTTTTCCAGCGTAAACCAAAAATTCGACCCCTTGCCAAGTTCCGATTCCACACCGATCGTTCCACCGTGTTTTTCAACCAATCCTTTCACGATGGCAAGCCCCAAACCCGTACCCTTATACCCCGGCCCTTCGACCCGTCCAATCTGTTCAAACTTTGAAAACAGCTTGGGCAGGTTTTCCTTCGTAATTCCGATGCCGGTGTCCGAAACGCTGCACAGCACTTCCTCCTCTTTTTCTTCTACACGAATAGAAATCTCCCCACCGGCTTCCGTGTAGCGTACCGCATTGCTGAGGAGATTATGAAAAATCTGCATGACCTTGTCTTCATCTGCAAAGAGAACTATGGATTTATCTGGAAGATCCGTTTTTAGTTGCTCGTTCATTTTCTCGGCCTGTTGTTCGAAACTCTTTTTTACCCTCTGAACAAGATCGCAGAGATTAAGAGATTTTCTCCAAAGACTCAC
>Ga0172364_10000449_pt1 | contig 29324 bp, 23 predicted proteins | sample LakKivSesite10cm_FD_114545 | JGI IMG/M metagenome (GOLD analysis project Ga0172364, IMG submission 114545) | Sediment microbial communities from Lake Kivu, Rwanda - Sediment site 10cm | ecosystem: Environmental > Aquatic > Freshwater > Lake > Sediment | place: Rwanda: Western Province, Lake...
GCGCACATCATAGATAAGAAGTGCCCAGCTGTAGTCTGTCAGGCTCTATTTAAAGCACCGTGTCAGCATACCTGTCCTGTGGGCCTTGATGTCCCGGGATATGTTGCTCTAATAAAGGCAGGTGAATTCGAGAAAGCCTATAACATCATTATGCAACGGCTTCCATTCCCGTTAAGTGTTGGACGGGTGTGCCACCACCCGTGCGAAGGCAAATGCCGACGCACTCAAATCGAAGAACCCATTGCTATCAGGCACCTGAAGAGGTTTGCTGCTGACTATGCATTTGATCACGGACTTGAATACATCCCTCAGATCAAATCAAGGAGGAAAGAAAAAGTAGCGGTTATTGGCGCAGGTCCGGCAGGATTATCAGCAGCCTGGGATCTTGCTAGAGAAGGCTTTCAGGTTACCATGTTTGAAGCCCTGCCCGTGGCTGGTGGGATGCTGGCAGTAGGGATACCTGAATACCGCCTCCCCAAGAACATTCTTAATAGAGAGATCGAAACGGTCAAAAAACTCGGCGTTGACATAAGACTTAACTCACCCGTAAACGATGTCGAATCCCTGCTGAAAGACGGTTACCAGGCGGTATTGATCGCCACTGGTGCCCATAAAGGTGACAAGATGGGAATCCCCGGTGAAGACCTAAATGGAGTCTTTGACGCCATTTACTTCTTGAGAGAGGTAAATCTGGGGAAAGATATCGAGGTGAGACAAAAAGTAGCCGTCGTTGGAGGTGGTAACTCAGCCATCGATGCTGCCAGGGTAGCCCTGAGAAAGAAGGCTAAAGAAGTGCATATTCTCTATCGAAGAGAAAAGAGAGATATGCCGGCAATAGTCGAAGAGATCGAGGACGCTGAAGAGGAAGGCATACATATTCACTGTCTAACAGCGCCGGTCAAGATCATGGGCAAGAACGGTAACGTCAAAGGGGTCGAGTGCATCCGTATGGAACCAAGGGAGTTTGACAGGAGTGGCAGAAAAACCCCTTACCAGATCAAGGGTTCTGAATACACTATGAATGTCGATACGGTTATCGAAGCTACAGGACAGAGACCCGATACTTCATTCCTTAGAAGAGATGGGATAAGCGCAACAAAACGAGGAACGATAGTAGCCGACCCGAGAACTCTAGCTACCGGACGTAAAGGAGTTTTCGCCGGCGGAGATGTATATACAGGCGCAGCCACAGTAATCGAAGCAATAGCTGCAGGACAGAGGGCAGCCTGCTCAATAAGACGGTATCTTCAAGGAGAAGAACTCACACCATTAGTCGAACGCAACGGCTACGAACCCATAGATGTGCCTTCTGTGATGCCCACTGAAGAACAGCTTGAAGAAAAGCATCGGCTAAAGATTGGCGAGATTCCCGCCGCTGATAGGATAACTTCCTTTAAGGAGGCAGTCTTGCCTTACAGCGCGAAGGATGCAACAGAAGAAGCCAGCCGGTGTCTAAGATGTGACCTTGAAGCAGGAGAATAGACATGAAAGAAATAATGCTTACAATCAATGGCAAGCAGGTTAAAGGCAAGGAGGGTGATACTGTTCTTGAGGTATGTGAAGCTAACAATATATATGTTCCAACTTTGTGCCACTTAAAAGGGCTAACTGATGTCGGTGCCTGCCGCATGTGCGTAGTTGAGATCGAAAGAGAAAGGCGCCCTGTGCCCGCATGCACCTATCCGGCACGAGATGGGTTGGTGGTACAGACGCATAATGAAAAACTGGACAAATATCGTCGACTGATTCTGGAATTAATGTTTACCGAACGCAACCACTTGTGCGCTCAGTGTGTGGCCAGCGGCGATTGCGAACTGCAGAGCCTTGCTTACAAGTACCAGATGGACAATGCTCGCTATCCATATTCCTGGCCAGCTTTGCCTCTAGACTCAGCAAACGATTACCTGGTTATTGACCATAATCGCTGTATTTTGTGTGGCAGATGCATCAGGACTTGCGACGAAATTGTAGGCGTTCACACACTGGACTTCGGACATCGCGGTTGGAAAGACATGGTCGTCGCCGACCTCAATCAACCTTTAGGAGCATCATCCTGCATTTCCTGCGGAGCTTGTTTTCAAGTCTGCCCCACGGGTGCCATATTCTCCAAAAACAGCGCATATAAAGGAAAACCCGAAGAGTGCCGAAAGGTAAACAGCATATGTCCAATATGTGGGGTCGGCTGCGAAATTGAAGCGCTGGTTAAGGACAACAGGCTCGTTAGAATTGACAGTCCTGACCTGAGCGACAAGCGCGGTATACTTTGTCACAAAGGGCGTTTTGCTCCATTATACAACAAAAACGAACGTGTCAAGACAGCACTGGTAAGAAATGGTCGCGGTAAGCTCGAGCCACGGCCACTACCTGAAGCCATAGACATAGTCGCCAAGAAGCTTGCCGAACTGAAGGCAAAATACGGGAATAATAGTATAGCTGGCATAGCGTCAAGCCAGGCCAGCAACGACTCCCTAAAGGCTTTCAAAGAACTCATAGCCGGTACAATCGGCAGTAACTTAATCGACACCCTCGATGGGGATGCCTACAGAACCATTATCAAGGGCATAAACGGTACTGGAGCTAAGGGGGGTTTGGAGATCGAAACCTCGCTAGAAGAGATACTCAATGCTGATTGCATAATAGTAGTAGGAGCCAACCCCCTTGAAAGCCATCCCGTGGCTGGCTCTTATATCGCCAGAGCAGCAAGACGGAGCAAGGTAACGCTCATCGCTATCGACCCGTCGCAAAATACCTTCCCTTACCACGCGACGCTGTGGTTAAAGCCACAGGAAGGCAATGAGCAATTAGCCGTGGACGTCTTATCTAAAACCATCATACAGAAGGGCACTAAGAAAGACTCTGCCCGGACAAAGGAAGTGGCAACCTCCCTCAAGGATATCAATGTAAAGCAAAATAGTAAGCAAGCTGGGATAGGCAGCGATGACCTTCTTGAGGCTGCCGAAATGCTCAGTAAGGCTAAGCACAGCATCATCGTCTATGGCGAGGACATTCTACGACACAACAATCCCGCACTGATAACATCCCTTCTCAAGCTGGCCACTATCACCGGCAGTCAAGATAAAGAGAAACCACAAATCATTTCTCTAAAACCTAAGGGAAATAGCCGTGGCGCCTGGAATCTGGGCATAGCCAATTCATCACAATCTATCATAAAAAACCTGACGAGCAACAACGTAAAGGCTTTATACTTACTTCTGTCTGATGATTATGTTGATGCATCAGAATTGCCCAACCTTAGCAAAGGATTGGAATTCATAGTTATTCAGTCAAGTTATCTCGCATCTGCAACATCGAAGGCCGACATTGTATTACCATCGCCGATCTGGGCGGAGGTAGGCGAAAAATACACTACATTGGACGGTCTAACCGAATCGACCTCACGCCTCATCAAGCCATCTGATGGCATCAAAGCAGATGCAGAGATATTACGCGAAATTTCACAACAGATGAAGAAATAGCAATTGAAAAGAAGGGGGAGCTGATACATGACAAAGGTAAAGGTAGCTTCGGTCTGGCTCGAAGGTTGTTCCGGCTGTCACATGTCATTTCTTGATATTGACGAGGCGATAATCGAGTTAGCCGATGTGGTTGAGTTCACAAGGACTCCTATAACAGACATAAAGGAGTTCCCGCAAGTAGATATCGGCATTGTAGAAGGCTCTGTCGGCAACACTGAAGAGGAAGAGGTGCTCAAGGAACTCAGGGCCCACTCCAAAATTCTTATGGCCTGGGGAGACTGTGCCTGCTTCGGCGGGGTATGTGCCATGCGCAGCAGCTTCAACAAAGAAGAGGTTCTCAAACGTGGTTATGTGGAAACTGAAAGCACCTGCAAAAGCAAAATACCCTGCTCGCCTGGTGTCCCGGCACTCCTTGACCAGGTGAAACCAGTGAATCATGTAGTGAAGGTGGACTGCTATGTTCCAGGATGCCCACCAGAAGCCGGAGCTATTTTATATGCCTTAAAAGAGCTGCTGGCAGGCAGAATCCCAGTTCTGCCCAGCGATATGATGCGCTTCGATTAGAAAGAGGTGAAGACATGGCTACAGAAGTTAGTAAAACTATCGAAATAAACCCGGTCAGCCGAATCGAAGGACACGGCAAGGTAACAATTCAACTGGACGATTCGGGTAATGTAACTGACGCCAAATTCCACGTGACGCAGTTTCGAGGTTTTGAGAAGTTCTGCGAAGGCAGAGTTTTCTGGGAGATGCCAGTAATCACGCCCAGAATTTGTGGTATCTGCCCGGTGAGCCACCATTTAGGCGCAGCCAAAGCTTGTGATGAGATTTTAGGAGTTGAACTGACCCGCCCGGCTAAACTCTTGCGTGAATTAATGCACATGGGGCAAGTCCTTCAATCCCACGCTCTCCATTTCTTCCACCTTGCCAGCCCAGATTTACTTCTGGGCATGGACGCTGACCCGGCAAAGAGAAATGTAATTGGTCTGATTGCTGAGAATCCTGAGATCGCCGTCAAAGGCGTGAAGCTTCGCAGCTTTGGTCAGACAATAATTGAAAAGCTGGGAGGTAAGAAAATCCACCCTAACGGCGCTGTACCTGGCGGCATGAACACAGCTCTGTCCACCGCTGACAGAGACCAATTCTTGAAGCAGATTGATTGGGCTATAGCCGATGCTCAGGCCGCTATAGGTATAATCAAGAGTTACTATGAAAAAGACAAGGAGTTTGTGTGCACCTGCGCCAGTTTTCCCACAGGCTACCTCGGGCTGGTAAATGAACACAACAATCTGGAGCTCTACGATGGCAAACTGAGGTTAATTGACCAGAAAGGAAAGGTCCTCGAAAACCAGTTCAATCCGTCCGATTACCTGGATATCATAAGTGAATACGTCGAAGACTGGTCTTATCTCAAGTTTCCGTTTTACAAGAAGATGGGCTACCCCAAGGGAATTTACCGGGCAGGACCGCTTGCCCGACTCAACGTCAGCCAGGGAATATCCACTCCACTAGCCAATGCTGAACTCAAGAACTTCAAGAAATTGGGCCACAATGGCATAGTAGAAGGTTCATTATACTATCATTACGCCCGCCTCATAGAACTGCTGTATTCCATCGAAAGGATCCAGCAGCTACTGGAGGATAAGGATATATGTTCAACCGACCTTATAATCACTTCAAACAAGTACAATGAGCAGGGCGTTGGCGTGCTCGAAGCACCGAGGGGCACTTTATTCCATCACTACTGGGTAGACGACACTGGCAAAATCAAGAAAGTCAACCTCATAGTAGCCACAGGCAATAACAACGCTGCTATGAACAAAGCAGTATATGAGGTAGCCAGAACACACATAAAGAACAACAAGATAACCGAAGGTATACTCAACCGAGTTGAAGCGGCTATCCGTTGCTATGACCCTTGTCTATCATGCTCAACACATGCCTTGGGTCAAATGCCTTTCAACGTTCAGGTCATATCACGTGACGGTGAAATAATAAAAGAGATAATAAGGTAGTATCGTGTGTTTACTCTGTACATCGGTGCGACACAAAAGCGATACTCACAAGCCTAGAACAGTATGGCACTGTGATGCCATAACACTGATGTTTGCAGATGATAGCGCCCAATATTGTCATTTTCTTGCATGCTTAGATTGGGGTAAGAGGAAGCCAAGCCGACGGAATCTGAAGCCTGAGAGGGCATTTCAGACATCTTCTCGCTTCCTCAATCGCTGCTTCCTTATCTAAACCCAATTCTATCTCAGAGAAACCTTTCAGCCGCTGTTCCACAGGCAAATTCGGCACCTTGACACGGCACATATGAGCAAAATTCTCGTCTGGCCCAAGATATGGACTTAGCTCTTGGGTCTCACTCAATGTCTCGTCGATGATTCCATTACCACCGAGATACCTGTCTATAGCTATCGCTGCCTTTCTCCCGGCAGCGATAGCTTCTATGACCACAGATGGCCCGGTTACCACATCTCCACCAGCAAACACTCCCCTCCTGTCAGTCATAAGAGTGTCATGATTCACCTCAATTGTATTACCCTTTCCAATCCGCACACCAAATTCAGGTGGAATGTCTGGTCTCTGCCCAATGGCAACAATTACAGTACTGAATTCCATAGTAAACTCGCTACCCTTGATTGGCTCAGGTCGCCTTCTTCCACTAGCATCAGGTTCCCCGAGCTTCATCCTAATGCATTGCATTTTTATCCTGCCTTCCTTTCTACTTATTTTGGTGGGCGCAGCCAGAAATTCAATCCTTACTCTTTCTTCAATTGCCTCCACAATCTCCTCAAGATTGGCAGGCATCTCTGCACGGGTACGACGGTAAATGATAGCCACTTCCTCGGCACCAACCCGAAGGGCAGTGCGTGCTGCATCTATGGCGGCATTGCCTCCACCCACCACTGCCACCCTGCCTTTAAGCCTTGTCTCTTTCCCAAGACTCACATCCCTCAAGAAAGACACGCAATCTATCACTCCAAGCCCTTTCGCACCTTCGACCTCCATGTCAATGCCTTTGTGAGCGCCGAGACCAAGAAACACTGCATGATAGCCCTGGGCAAAGAGTTGTTCTAAAGACTCAATACAGGTGTCAGTTCTTATTTCTACACCGATGTTCTCTATCTCTGCAATCTCAGCCCGCAATATCTCTCGGGGCAGGCGATACTCAGGAATACCCACTCGCATCATGCCCCCAGGTTCTGGCAGCGCTTCGAATACCGTTACTTTGTGCCCAAGCTTCGCCAAATAGTAGGCTGCAGTCAATCCTGCTGGTCCTGAACCTACAATGGCTACTCGTTTACCTGTAGCTGGTGCTACTTCCCGATTTTGTTTCCATAGCCCGTTGTCATGTTCAGCTGCAAAGCGTTTAAGTGCCCTTATGGCAATAGGCTCATTCACTTGCCCACGACGACAAGCTTCCTCACAAGGATGAATACAAACACGTCCCAGTACAGCAGGGAATGGAACCTTTTCTCTGATCACAGCTAACGCTTCAGCGAACTTCCCGGTAGCAATACAAGCGACATAGCGGGGAATATCAATCCCTGCTGGGCAAGCAGGCACACAAGGAACCAGAACAGATTCCTTTTCGCTCTGCGATCTCCATTGCATATCCTTATCCCTCAGAGCGCCTGTAGGACAGACTTCGACACAAGCACCACAGAACTTGCATCCTGAATCCTTGAGGGAGCGGTCAAAAGCAGTGCCCACTATAGTTCGGCTGCCACGCAAAATGAAGGCAATTGCCTTCACCCCGCGCATTTCCTGACAGGCTCTGATACAACGACCGCAGAGAATACATAAGTTATAGTCCCGAACAATAAGTGGGTCCTCTTGATGGACAGGAAGTTCCTTATGGATATAGGGAAGGTTCGTCTTATCAAGCCCAATATAACAAGCTACTCTCTGCAACTCACAACGTAAGCTTTCAGGACAGGTAAGACAGTAGTACGGATGCTCAGACAGGATAAGTTCCATGATATTGCGTCGCAGATTCTGCAGTCTCGTTGTCCTGGTTCGGATTATCATTCCCTCGGTAGCAAGCGTAGTACACGCGGTGGGAAAGCCCCGCATTCCGTCAATCTCAACGATACACAACCGACAGGCTCCGAAAGCAGGTAGAGCAGGGTGAGCACACAGAGTAGGAATATAGATATTGGCTGAGTGAGCTGCTTCCAGTATCGTTGTGCCTTTTCTCGCCTCAATCTTACGGCCATCGATAGTTAGGTTAACGATTTCCATTTCCTTTAGTCTTTTCCTTATTAGATACAATCACCGGGATTGGCTTGTCAGGAACTGCGATGTGCTCTCCCGAAATCTTCACCACAGCATTGAAACGAGTAGGACACACATCAAGACAGGTACCACACTTAGTACACTTGTCTTGAACAACGACATGCACCATTCTCTTCCCCCCCAAAATAGCCTCTACAGGACATTCTCGAAGACAGATGCCACAACCCTGGCATTTTTCAGGAAGGATGTAGTAAGAAATGAGCGGCTTGCACACCAGAGCTGGGCAGCGTTTCTCACTGACATGTGCCTGATATTCATCATGGAAATAACGAATACTAGTCAGTACCGGATTAGGTGCCGTGCCCCCCAAGGCACAAAGGGAAGAATTCCTGACAGTAAAAGCTAGATTCTCAAGAGTCTCAATATCACCAGGTGTGCCATCACCTTTGCTTATGCGTTCCAGAATATGGAGCATCTGTCTGGTGCCCACGCGACAAGGCACGCATTTGCCACAGGACTCTGCTTGAGTGAAGGAAAGAAAATATCTAGCCACATCGACCATACACGTGTCCTCATCCATCACTATCATGCCGCCGGAACCCATAATAGAACCAGCCGAAGTCAGAGAATCATAGTCCACAGCGGTATCGAGAAAACTTGACGGCAAACAACCTCCCGAAGGTCCACCAGTTTGTATCCCCTTGAATTGCTTCCCTTTCAAGATACCGCCACCGATCTCGTAGATGATTTGGCGCATAGTAATACCGAAGGGAACTTCGATAAGCCCAGTCCGTTCCACCTTGCCTACTAGACAGAAGGTTTTCGTCCCCTTGCTTCCTTGGGTACCATAGCTGGCATACCAATTGGCTCCTTTTTGCATTATGACGGCTGCACATGCCCAGGTCTCTACATTGTTGATGTTAGTAGGTTTGCCCCATAGTCCGGAGACAGCCGGGAATGGGGGGCGGGAACGAGGCATCCCCCTTTTACCCTCAATGGAAGCTATAAGTGCTGTCTCCTCCCCACACACAAATGCGCCTGCCCCCTCCTTTATCTTGACATGAAAGTTGAAATCGCTGCCCAGAATATTGTCTCCAAGGAGCTTGTATTCCTCCATTTGCCTCAAGGCAATACTCAGCCGTTCCAAGGCCAGTGGATACTCCGCTCGACAATAGATGTATCCCTCACTGGCTCCAATAGCATAAGCACCGATAAGCATACCTTCTAACACTGAATGAGGGTCACTCTCGAGAAGAGACCGGTTCATAAAAGCGCCGGGGTCACCTTCGTCGGCGTTGCAAACAATATATTTTTCCTGACCATGTGATTTGCGGCAGAACTCCCATTTCTGTCCTGTGGGGAAACCGGCTCCTCCTCTGCCACGCAAACCAGACCTCTTAATCTCCTCGATAATACCTTCTGGTTTCATCCCCAGTGCTTTGACCAAACCACTATAGCCACCACAGGCAATATAATGGTCAATGTTTGTGGGGTCGATGAAGCCACAGTGACGCATAACTATACGTACCTGAGATTTAAGCACTGGTAGCTCAAAGAGATGGGGGATACCGTCTACAACACCGTCCCCAATAGTGCCCAGGGCTAAGTCAGGACAGAGATTATCTTTAACCAAGCAGTCTTCAATCAATTGTGCCGCAATCTCAGGAGTGACATTCCTATAGCAAATACGAGAATGCCCTGGCTTGGCGATATCTACAAGAGGCTCGGCATAGCACAAGCCGATACAACCCACCTCAACAATGATAGCATCAATGCTACGCCGCTTCAGTTCAGCCTCAATAGCTTCACGAACAGCCAGCGCACCAGCTGCCCTACCACAAGTAGCAGTGCCCAAAAAGATGCGAGGCTTTTTGTTATCCTGCAACGCTTCCCATTCTGATAGCGTTCGCTTGCGAATCTCATCAAAGGTCATGTTTCCCTACCTTCCCACCCGTATTTCGCTAGAATATCCTTCGCTTTACTGGCGGTCATCTTACCATATACAACATCGCTCACAACCATAACCGGGGCCAAAGCACAGCAGCCGAAGCAAGCAACCCTTTCCAAGCCAAACTGGTGATCTTTGGTAGTATCTCCTGGCTGAATACCGAGCTCGCTTTCTACCCTATCCAGAATATGTGTACCACCTCGCACATGGCATGCTGTACCCAGGCAGACCTTTATCGTATGCTGTGCAGGTGGGGTAAAACGAAACTGAGCATAGAAAGTAGCTACTCCATAAATTTCGTTTTGCGATGCCCCAAAAAACCTGGCAATCTCAGATAGTGCTTCCTCAGAAAGATAACCGAATTCTATTTGAGCCTCCTGCAAAACGGGGATCAAAGCCCCCTTTTCACCCTGGTAAGTCTGTAGTATTTGTGATAACGGCTTGGACATATTTCCCCGAAAAATCAGTTTTGAATTGGCACTAGGCGCAAGCCAAAGGTCTCAAGCATAAAATATTTGCCATACTTTTGTGTATATTTGCTCAACTGCCCATTTGTAGCCCTGGCAACTGACATTACTCATTATAATTCCCTGAGCTAAATTTGACTAAATAAAGCTTCTACCTGAGCTAGAATTTGCTCATCAGTGAAGTGGTGCATAGTTATAGCACTCGAAGGACAGGCAGCAGCGCAGGTGCCACAACCTTTGCATACCGCTTCATTGACATGGGAGACCCTCTTTTCATCTCTAGGCTGAAGTTCAATAGCCTGAAAGGGACATAGAAGTTCGCAAATCCCACAACCTGAGCATTCATCCTCATTGACGAATGCATTTATCGCCTCAGCCTTGACATAGCCCATTCTCAGTGGACCGGCTGCCTTTGAAGCAGCAGCGTAGGCTTGAGCAACTCCTTCAGTTACATCTGTAGGCCAGCGTGCTGATCCACAGATATAAATTCCGTCCATGGCAAACTCCACAGGGCGGAGCTTCAAGTGTGCTTCCAGCAGAAAACCAAACTCGTCTAACGATACCTTAAGCATTTTGGAGATATCCTGGTTATCCTCAGCAGGAATAAGAGGAGTAGTTAAAACAAGCATATCACAGGGAAGTTCTATTTCCTTTCTCCATAGTTCATGGTATACCTTTATTCTTTCAGCTTTCCCATCCCCGATAACTTCAGGAGGTTTTTCCAAGCTATATCTAATAAACCTGACTCCCAGCTCCATGGCTCTTCGATAATAGCTCTCGAAATCCACACCATAAGTCATGAGGTCTCGGTGCAATACCCAGACCTTTGCTTTTGGATTCGATTCTTTAATAAGGGAGGCGTTTTTAATCGCCGTCATGCAGCAGATTCTGCTGCAATAAGTTCTCTCAGGAATCCGTGCCCCCACACAATTGACCATCACAACATTCTGACCCAAGGGTTCCCCTCTCTTCATTCGCTCCTCCAGCTCCAGTTGGGTGAGTACATTAGCCATCTTCCCATAGCCATATTGGCCTGTCGGTTTCAACGGCTGAGCTCCGACAGCTACTATAATAGTGCCCACATTGAATTTTTTCTCCTCACCTTGTTCATCCAGATTAACATCGAAGTTGCCTATAAATCCAGTCACTTTTTTAATCTTGGACGAGAGATGAGTGTGAATCTTGGGATGGTTTTTAACCTGTTCAACAAGTAATTTGACCAACTTCGCTGCTTCCTGGTTCGCTTGAAAAAGTTTATGAATACTACGAAGAGTCCCTCCAAACTCTGGCTCTTTCTCCACTAAATGAACATCAAAATCCTGCTTCGCCAGGTTTAGCGCTGCCTCCATTCCCACAACTCCTCCACCAATTACCAATGTCGAAGGAGCTACCTTCATTTCAATCTCTTCCAGGGGCTCCAGCAACCTGGCTTTGACCACTCCCATTCTTATAAGATCTTTAGCCTTTTCCGTAGCCCTCTCAGGCTCACGCATATGCACCCAGGAGCATTGGTCTCTTATATTAACGAACTCAAAAAGATATTTGTTCAAGCCCGCCTCCTCACAGGCAGCTCGGAAGAGTGGCTCGTGGGTTCTAGGAGTACAGGAGGCTACTACAACTCGATTCAAGTTGTATTCCTTGATCCCTTTTTTGATTGCCGAAACCCCTTCCTCAGAGCAGGTGAATAGATTGCGCTCGGCATGCACTACATTCGGTAGCTGCTTGACATACTCCACAAGGTCTGGAACTTTGACATATGCCGCGATATTTATACCACAATGACAAACAAAAACTCCGATACGAGGTTCTTCCACTTTATTTGCCTCCTTGCGAGTCCCGATTTAATCGGGATGAAGCAAGCTCTTCAGCAGCCTTGCCTGCTGCCCCCGAGGCTTGGGTCACAGAATCCGGGATATCCCGGGGACTATGGACATAGCCACAGGCAAAAACGCCCGGCCTTGTACTATTCAGCGGCTGCGATAATTTATCTGGAATTTTTACAAAGCCTTCTTCGTCTAACTCTATGCCCAGTATTTTCGCCAATTCATCGGTAATTTGAGGGACCATGGCTTGGGCAAGGACTACCAGTTCCGCCTCAAAGCACTTCACTTCTCCACTGATGGTTTCTTCATACCAGATAACAGGGTTATCATTCTCAGGATTGACTTCTATCCGGCCGGGACGCCCTCTGATATAAGTCACGTTGTATTCTTTTTTAGCCCTGGCAATATATTCCTGGAACCTTTTACCTACAGCCCTCATATCCATGTAGAAAATGGTGGATTTTGTCCCTGGACGATGCTCAAAAGCTAACATTGCCTCCTTGGTAGCGTGCATGCAGCAGACACTGGAGCAATAAGCTTTATTCCGGAAATCCCGAGAGCCAACACATTGGATAAAGGCTATATTCTCAGGTATCCTGCTATCTGAAGGACGCTTAAGTTCTCCCATAGTAGGTCCGGACGCTGCCGTCAACCTCTCAAATTCCATCGCAGTAATCACATTGGCTATCTTTCCATAGCCATATTCCCCAAGCTTTGAGATGTCATAGAGGTCCAAGCCAGAGGCCAGCACAATAGCACCGACATTCAAGTCAAGGTATTCTTCTTTCATATCATAATTTATGGCTTTTGGCCCACAGAAATTTTCACATACCTTACATTTTCCTTCGATGAAGTGCGCACAACTATCAGGATCGATTACAGGAACTTTTGGTATAGCCTGCGGAAATGGGAGATATATGGGATGTCTTGACTCCAATCCCATATTGAATTCAGAAGGCATTAGTATAGGTTTGTTCTTCGTGACATCCTCAATTTTTATGGCATCATTGGGACATACAGTGGCACAAGCACCACATGTCCGGCAAACTTCGGAATAGGTCTCAAATGGAGGTTTAACTTCTCTCCTTGAACCACGGTTAACAAAACTAATTGCGGCCACCCCCATTTTCTCATGACACACTCGCACACATAGACCACAAAGCATGCAATCCTCGTTTTTTTTCTTAAGCCTTGTCTCTTTAACACCCAATTTTTCGGCTAGTTTTTGTATCTCCTCTGAGTTTGGACATCGGGCCAATAGTAGTTCTATCATTATCTTGCGTCCTCTTATTATCCGCTCAGAATTGTTTTGTACTTCCATGCCCTCCTCAGCTTTGCGGAGACAGGAGGCTTGGGTTACAGTTCTTCCACCCGAGGTTATTTCCACCACGCAAAGGCGACAAGCTCCGTAGGGGGTAAGCGCCTTGTGGTAGCAGAGGGTTGGTATCTCAATACCAGCTTTTTGTGCTGCCTCGAGTATTGTCGCTCCTTCTTCGACTTGAACCTTTTGACTATCAATAGTTAGGGTTATCATTGCTCACCCCTTTGCAGACCATGCCCTAAACAACCTATCTTCATAATAATTAGCTGGTTCGTTTATAACTTCCCTTTCTGCCGGCTACTTCCCTACTCAACGGAGGAGTTGGGACAACCTCCCCTGAGAGTTTCACTACTGCACTGAAACGCGGAGGACAAAGGTCAAGACAAGTCCCACATTTGCTACAGTTTTCTTGGTTGATCACGTGGACCAGTCCCTTACCACCATCGATTGCTCCTACCGGGCAGTTTCTCAGGCAGATCATGCAAGCCTGGCATTTGTCCGGCTCAATATAGTAGGAGATTAAATTCTTACAGACCTTGGCAGGGCAGCGCTTTTCCTTTATATGGGCCTCATATTCGTCGCGGAAATACTTGATGGTAGTTAAGACAGGGTTGGGGGCAGTTTGCCCCAGACCGCATAATGAGAAATCTTTGATTGCCTTACCCAGGTCCTCAAGAAGCTCCAGGTCACCTTCTTTTCCCTCTCCTTTTGATATCCTGGTTAGTATCTCAAACAGGGCATCTAGCCCTTCTCGGCAGGAATTGCATCTGCCACAGGATTCATCTCTGGTGAAATCAGTGAAGAATCTAGCTACATCGACTATGCATGTATCTTCATCCATTACCACCATTCCCCCAGACCCCATCATTGACCCAATTTCTTCAAGATGCTCATAATCAACAGGGATGTCAATCAAACTGCTCGGAATACATCCCCCAGACGGACCTCCAGTCTGCACTGCTTTAAAGTCTTTCCCCCCTGGGATTCCGCCACCTATATCATAGATGATTTCTCGCAAGGTGATTCCCATTGGTACCTCTACTAAACCGGTATTGTTTATCTTTCCTACCAATGAGAAAATCTTAGTTCCCTTACTTCTTTCAGTTCCAATCTGAGAATACCACTCTGCACCCCGGTTAATAATCAACGGCACATTTGCCCATGTCTCCACATTGTTTATATTTGTTGGTTTTCCCCAAAGGCCTGATTGAGCTGGAAATGGAGGCCTAATTACAGGCTCAGGATTTCTCCCCTCGATAGAAGCTATCAAGGCAGTCTCTTCACCACAAACGAATGCGCCAGCACCCTGGGCTATCTTGATTGTCAAACTAAAACCAGAGTTTAATATGTTCTCACCAAGCAAACCATATTCCATGGCTTGCTCTATAGCAATTTCTAAATTTTGTATAGCCAGTGGATATTCAGTCCTGACATATACATATCCTTTGCTTGCCCCAATGGCATAGGCGCCGATTAACATTCCCTCCAAGACAGAATGAGGGTTGCCCTCCAACAGGCTTCTATCCATATAAGCCCCTGGGTCTCCTTCATCAGCATTGCAAACGACATATTTAGGCTCACCTTTAGCTGCTCTACAGAAGCTCCATTTCATACCAGCAGGAAATCCAGCACCGCCTCTGCCCCTCAAGTTCGCTCGTTTTACCTCTTGCAAAACCTGATCTGGGGTCATCTGAAAAAGAGCTTTGGAGAGAGCGCTGTAACCACCTAAGCTAATATAATCTTCAATATTCTTAGGGTCGATCCATCTATTGGGGCCAAAGATAATCCTTTGTTGATGCTTGTAAAATGGTATGTCAGGTTCACGTGTTATTTTCTCTCCGGTGACGGGGTCAGAATAGAGCAAACGGTCGATGACCTTCTTCTCCTTCACACTCTGGACAACCTCAATGGCGTCTTCAGGCTGCACATTTGTGTAGCATATCTCATCGGGATAAATAACAACCAATGTTCCTCTCTCACAAAACCCGTGGCAACCTGTCCTTCTAATATCTATCTTGCCCTCCAATCCTTGTTTCTTTAGCTCCTCCTCAAAAGCCGCGTTAACCCTTTCGCTGCCATAGGCATGGCAACCAGTGCCAGAACATATCGCAACACAGGGCTTGTCTGGATCTCTCTTCGAGAGTATCTCAGCCCTGAGCTTCTCTAATTCAGAAGGTGAATTCACTCTTGGCATGATTCCTCCCAGCCATAAGTTTCCAAGACCTTCTTAATTCCTGCCAGGCTCATCTTGCCATGATATTCACCATCAACCACCACCACCGGCCCTAATGCACAACAGCCGAGGCAATGGACTACCTCTAGAGTAAACTTATTGTCCTCTGTTGTCTCCCCAGCCCCGACACCCAGCTTTTCCTGAATAGTTGTTAAAACTTTCTCTCCACCACGCACATGACATGCAGTGCCCAGACAGACACTGATGAGGTGGCGTCCTCTTGGCGTTAGGCTAAAAGAATTGTAAAAAGTTGCTATGGTATATATTTGACTTAGTGGGATATTCAATTCCTCAGCAACATATCGTAAGGCATCCTCGGGTAAATAATTATATTTAGCATTGATACCTTGCAATATAGGCATCAATGCCCCTGGTTCGGTCTTATGTTCGCTTATTATCTCATCCACTATCTGCAGATCCTCTTCCTTTATGCGGTCGCGGACCGATGGCACCTCTCGAACCTGCGGCTTCCACCTTACAACACAATTAGTCACACAATCGCCGCAGCCAGTACACTTGCTCTCATCGATATATCTTGGCTTTTTTAATACTTTGACCTCAAAGTTGCCCAGTTCACCTTGCACCTCGGCAAGTTCTGAGTAGGTCAATACCTTGATGTTTTCGTGCCTGGAGCATTCGATCATCTTAGGGGCAAGGATACACATGGCACAATCGTTGGTGGGGAAGGTCTTGTCAAGTTGTGCCATCCTCCCCCCAATACTGGGAGACCTTTCGACTAAATACACCTGAAAGCCCATGTTGGCTAGGTCAATAGAAGCCTGAATGCCAGCTATGCCACCACCGATTACCAGTACCGATTTACGTCCATTTTCGCTGTTACTCATTACTACTCTCCATGGCATTTGCCACTAGATTGACCAAATCCATTACTTCAATACTTGGCATTGACCGCTTTTCCTCACCCTTGTCTATCATGGCACATCTGAAATGCGTCTGACATTTAGGACAAGCAGTTATGAGCAACTCTGCCCCGGTTTCCGTCGCCTCACACAGCCTTTCGGCCCTTAGCATGTTCGAATACGAGTCACAGTTCGTCCAAGCACTGGTGCCGCAGCAAATGGATTCCAATCCACTATGTCTCATCTCAACCAATTCTATGCCGGGAATTGACTCGAGCACCTTCCGTGGGGCATCATACACACCTAAATGCCTTCCTAACCGACAAGGGTCTTGATAGGTGACCTTTTTCCTGATTTCTTTAAATTTCACTCCGTTTTGCCCTATCTTCTCTGCCAAGAATTCGGAGATATGCTGCACTTCGAAACCCAAATCTACATAATTGGGGTAGTCCAGTTTGAATGTGCGATAACCCTCGGGGCACGAAAAAACTATTTCCTTGATCCCTGCCTCTTTAATCTGGGCCGTATTGTGCTCAGCCAGCTTCTTAAATGTCTCTATGTCGCCAGTCCAAAGCACATCATGCCCACAGCATTTCTCATCTGGAAGCAGCTTGGGCTGTATTCCCAGAAGATTCAAAATTTTCAAGCTGGCCTCAGTGATGTCAAGAGCTCTAAACTCAATGTCCTCAAAGATAGGTGCAAAATACGGGGCACATCCCACCCAGAAAAGAACGTCGCTCTTTTCTGAAACGCTATACTCCTTGGACAGCCATTCCAATCTTTTTTGCTTGATAACAGGGCTTGTCATAAGCCTAGCCAGAGACTGCAGTTGTCCAGAGTGGGCACAAACTCCATGTTGCCCATTGTCTTGGGCCAAACTTCTGGCTTTTCGTACAAAGACGGGAAAGTCAATATCGCTGGGACATTTCTGTTGGCAAGTATAGCAAGTAAGGCAGGAAAAGAGCTCTTTATCGAACAGCAACTCATTCCCAAAGCCCAGAAGAGCACTCTCAATCATCTGTCGTGGAGAAAAAGATGGGTCGTATCTAGCGATGGGACATACGCTCGTACATTTGCCGCATTCCAGGCAGTAGTAAGTCTTGGTTTCTTGAATAATATCTTCTAAATTCAAACCGCTACCCTCTCCTTTCTTAAAGATGAAAAGGGTGAAAGCCCAAGCTTCTTAAGCTGCTCGACAAATTCCTTGACTACCCTTGCAAACACCGTTCCCTCGGAAGTAGATATCATCTCGCGCCTTAACCTTTCATCCTCTAGGCCGAGTACATGAAGCACCTTTCTTAATTTGTCAACCATGGCATCGCACTTCACGGGGCCATCAATATAGTGGCAATCGCTATGATGACAACCGGCGACGAGCACTCCGTCAGCGCCACCCTCAAAAGCCTTCAGTACGTAGATGGGATTTACCATGCCACTACACATCACTCTAACTATCTTGACGTTCGGTGGATAATGAACGCGACTTGTTCCAGCCAAATCAGCCGCAGCGTACGTACACCAGTTGCAGCAAAAGGCAATGATCTGAGGTTCGAATTCAGCCATCAGGACACCTCCGTCAAAGCAGCGACTTGAGCCAATATCTCATCCTGGGTGAAGTGTTTTATTGAAATCGCACCTGTCGGGCAGATGACAGCGCAGGCCCCACAGCCTTTGCATAGAGCCTCGTTTATAGTGGAGACCAACTTCCCATTCTTACTGGTAACCTTAGGAGCATGAAAGTCGCAGATTTCTTCACAGCGTCCACAGCCATGGCAGATGTCTTCATCCACCGTAGATATGGCGGCTTCGGTTGTAACCACACCTCTACTTATCAAAGACAAGGCTTTAGCTGCTGTTGCCTCGGCTTGCGCCACGGTATCAGGAATATCTCTGGGGCCCTCACAGCAACCGGCGATAAAGACGCCCTCCGTTGGAGTAGCCACAGGGTCGAGCTTGACGTGCCTCTCCAGGAAGAAGCCATCTGCCCTGCGGTTGATGCCGAAAAGGCTCCCCACTTTTTCGACGTCCGAGCGCGGTTCCAAGGCACAGCACAATATAACCATGTCCACAGGGACACGTACCAGCTTACCCAGAAGAGTGTCTTCACTTATCACAACCAGCTTGCCTTTCTCTTCGTCGGTCAAGGCTTCGTCTGTGATCCTGGCCACCTTGCCTCGTATGAAATTCACCCCCTCTTCAGAAAGGCGCTTATAGAACTCTTCGTAGCCTTCACCAAAACAGCGCATGTCAATGTAGAACTGATAGACATCAGCTTTGGTGAGTTCCTTCGCCAGGTGAGCATACTTGAGCGCATACATACAGCACACCCGGGAGCAATACTCATGATAGTTCTGGTCCCGACTGCCAACGCAGTGTACAAGAGCCATGCTTGCGGGCTGTCTCCCATCCTTCAACAGAACCTTACCTCCTGTTGGCCCCGCAGCACAGGTCATCCTCTCAAAATGTAGCCCGGTTACTACATTATCGTATCTCCCGTATCCGTATTGAGGTATCACAGAGGGGTCAAACTGATCGTAGCCAGTAGCCACAATGATCGTGCCCACATCAAACTCAACAATCTCATCGGTTTGCTTGAGAAGAGTCTCCGGGGTAATAGCCTGGGCTTCACAGGCTTTTATACAGGCTCCGCATTTTTTCCCATCGGATTTGATGTAAGCGCAAAGGTCAGGATCAACTACTGCAAGATGGGGAATAGCTTGGGCGAAAGGAATATAAACTGCCTTTCTCTTGGCTAATCCCATCTCGAATTCACTATCGGTCTTCCAGGGGCATTTTTCTTCACATACGCTACAACCAATACATTTGCTTTCGTCTATATGCCTGGCCTTCTTTCTCACCTTAACCTTGAAATTACCTATAGAGCCCGAGACCTCCTCTACTTCGCTATAAGCCAAAAGCTCGATAAAGGGATGGTGCCCGACGTCGGACATCTTGGGAGTAAGAATACATTCGGAGCAATCCAAGGTAGGGAAGGTCCTATCGAGCTGTATCATATGCCCACCGATCGAAGGGTCCTTCTCCACCAGGTAGACTTTGTGATGGCCATCGGCGATATCCAGGGCAGCCTGCATCCCTGCGATGCCACCACCAACCACCAACACGTTGGGGTTAAGCGGCACTTCCTTAACAACGAGAGGTTCATGACGGTAGACCCGCCTTACCGCTGCTCTAACCAAATCTTTCGCCTTCTTCGTAGCCAATTCTTTGTCGTCATGAACCCAGGAGCAGTGCTCCCTGATGTTGGCATGCTCGTATAGATAAGGATTTAGCCCGGCGTCCGCGACAGTTTTGCGGAACGTGGGCTCATGCATCCTTGGTGAACAGGAAGCTACGACAACCCGATTGATCCCCAGTTTCTTAATGTCATTCCTGATGAGGTCCTGCCCCGGGTCAGAACACATATACCTGTACTCGCGGGCAATCACCACAGAGGGCAAGGTTGCCGCGTACTTCGCTACGTCTTCCACATTCACTACGCCAGCGATATTCAGGCCGCAGTGACAAATGTAAACGCCAGTCTTTATCTCTTCCATCTCATTACTCCATCATACTATTGTTTCAGCAACGAGTTCAGCGACATCTTTAACCTGAATGGTCTCTGCTTTGCCCATGGAGAGCACACTGTCCCTATAGTTAAGGAAGCAGTAGGGACAAGCTATAGCTATGATATCAGCGCCTTTCGCCGCAGCCTGCTCCACCCTGATATCAGAGAACCTTTCCCCTTTCGGCGTATCCATCCAGATTCTACCACCGCCACCACCACAACAAAGGCCATCCGCGCGAGCATCAGGAAATTCGATTAATTCCACGCCGGGAATGCTTTGCAGGATCTTCCTTGGCTCATCATAGATATCATTGTGTCTCCCCAAATAACAGGGATCGGAATAGATTACCTTTTTGTTCATCTTATTGGAGAGCTTCAATTTCCCTTCGTCGATAAGTGACGCCAGGTATTGGGTGATATGAATTACTTCAAATTTCCCACCAAGCTCGGGATACTCATTTTTGAAAGTGTGGTAGCAGTGCGGTGAGGATACTATCACAGTTTTGACACCGCTGCTACAAAAGAGACCGATATTGTTTTGAGCCAGGCTTTGAAATGTATCTTCATGCCCGGCTTTTCTAATTGACTCACCACAGCATTTTGCTTCGGTGCTTATGATCCCGTAATCGACCTCCAGCTTATTGAAGATCGCGGCAGTAGCTCGAGCTACTGTTTTTGCGTCAGGGTCGTAGGAGGGAACACAACAAGGGAAATAAAGTATTTCGGTGCCCAAGGCAAAATCCTTCACATTGAGGTCTTTAACCCAATCATTTCGCTTTTCCGGTGCCTCACCAAAGGGATTGCCTACGCCCGCGATGTTCTTAGCTGAAATTCTCAAGGCATCGGGAATGACGCCGATACCTAGGTTTGCTACAGCTCGCCGTACAGCCCTCATAACATCAATTATCTCCACACCTCGAGGACAGAGTTGAACACAAGCTCGACAAGTGACGCACGTCCAGACATCCTCGCTGCCAAAATCAGTTGTCCCAAGCTGAGCTTCATGCATGATGCGGCGGACGAGAAAATTTCGGACCAAATTCCAGGGACAAATAGCAGTGCAAAGACCGCACTGGTAGCACAATTTGAGAGGTTCGCCACCAGCTTCGAGTATCACATCTGTAGCTTCTTTGTAAGGACTTGATATTTCCACTTCAATTCTGCCATTTCAAGAGTTGGAAACAAAAAGAAGCAGCCACCGTAAAGACCTTTTGGCTACCTCCTTTACCCCTAACGTAAATTGGAGCACAGGTTGCAAGTATAATAAACTCCACCCCAAAAGACAAATTCTTGCAGAATGACCAGACATTCACTCTCTTGACGAATGCCTTGAAAGAATGATTTCCCACTCTTGAGCTATGATCCGGTGGGCGTGAGTCGTTTTGCCTGCATTGAGTCCCGATTCGGATGAGATGATGTGCCGTAATACCGCCAATGCTCTGCTCCATTGTCAGCTGAAGCAGCACTACCGGGAGCTACTGGCCCGGCATGAGTAAAGGGGGCAGCTGTCTCGTAAGACAGCTGCCCCCCTATGCCTACCAAACCTTTACAGTCTTTGCTGCAGTTCTCGCTAATTCAGTCCTTGTGACTTGATTGTTTTCTACTCAGGGCCTCCCGGCGGGCAGAGAGCTTGTCTAGCTTTCGCTCCAGCGCATCCTGCATGAGCTGCCCGAACTCGCAGGTTGTGCACTGAAAGACACGGGAGCAAAGTCTGTAGGAGACATCGCTATTGAGGTCATAACGGCAAAGCCTCTGAGTTCCCGGCATCTCCTTGAGCCTCTCCATAGCCTCGTCGAGCTCAGAAGTGTCGCCGGAGGCCAATTTCTCCTGCATCACCGGGTCAAACTCACAGGTCAAGCAGTCATAATTCTGGATGCAGATCCTGTAAGAGACTACTCCCATCTTTGACCAAACACACTCTTTAACCTTCGCTACTTCTTCTACAACTCCCTCTTTTTCAGCTACCCCAACCTCCGGATTCGCAATTGCTTTCTTAGCCCTCTGTACTCATGTTCGAGTTTCTATGTGTCCCGGGGCGACCCACAAGACGGACTGAAATTCCCTTAGTGCTTCCTTATAGTGACCTGACTTGAAGTAAGCCTGGCCTTGCTCCAGGTGAGCAGGGATCTCCTCGTAGGGGACTATATTGTCAAGATAATTTATCCTTTGCGGGACATCACACCGATTAAGAGGTTGCCGGAGAGTAGACAAGGCTCTTATGTCCCTTGGGGAAGCTTTATGGTTCTACGCCACGTTCAGTTGTTATTGAGCCCAATACTCCGTTGATTAATCGGGAGGAAGAATCGCTTCCGAATTCCTTGGCCAATTCTACAGCCTCGTTTATCGCTACCTTGAAGGGAGTCTTATCATTAAATAAAATTTCGAAAATAGCCAAGCGTAAAATATTTCTATCGATGGTTGACATATGTTCTGGAGGAAAGGCTGGGGCGAATTTTTTAATAAGCGCATCAAGTTCAGATTTGTTTTGAAGCACCCCACCCACAAGCTTCCCAACGAAGCTGAGCGCCTCTTGAGGCAATTTCCCCTCCGCGGTTAAATGGGCTAAAGCTTCCTCTGCCTTATGTTTAGTGCAATCAAGCTCATAGAGCACCTGGAGAGCAGCGATTCTTGCCTGTCGTCTGATGCCAGCCATTAGTTAGTTACATTATCTTTACATGCCAGACGCGCTATATCTTCAACGCCTGATATATTGAAAGTTTGGAGCTCTGAGTTGATTCTCCTGAACAAACCGCTAAGCACTCTCCCGGGGCCTATCTCATAAAAGATAGTGACCCCACTACGCACCATGTACTCCACCGACCTTTGCCATTGGATGCAATTACGAAGCTGCTTCACCAACTCTCCTTTTATCGAATCAGCGTCGGTTAACGGCCGAGCCGTCACATTAGATATTACAGGAATGCTTGGTGGTTGAAATCTAACGTTCGAGACGATTCTACTAAATTCAGCTATGACGGGCTCCATTAAGGCAGAATGAAAAGCCCCGCTAACTTTCAGAGGAATAAGAACACGAGCACCTCTTGCCCTGGCTAATTTATCAGCTTCAGCCAGAGCTTGGGTAGCACCACTAATAACAATCTGCCCGGGGCAGTTTATATTGGAAATTTCAGTTCCACTATGAAGGCTTATATCTTTAACTGTTTCTTCATCAAGTCCTATTACAGCCAGCATGCTCCCGGGATTTTTTAGCCCAGCTTCATACATCAGTCTACCCCTTTCCCTGACAAGCAGAACAGCATCGGCCAAGCCCAGCGCACCAGCAGCAACCAGAGCGGTATACTCACCCAGACTATGTCCAGCAACAAAAGTGGGAGAAGGGAAATTAACTATGGCAGCCTCTTCAATCGCTTTAAGACAGGCAATGCTGACGGCCAGTATCGCTGGCTGGACGTTATGCGTCTTTGTCAATTCCTCATCCGGCCCTTCAAAGCATATACGGGAGAGCGGAAAGCCTAAAGAAGCATCAGCTTCATCAAAGACTGCCTTGGCTGAGGGATAGCTGTCATAAAGATCCAATCCCATGCCACTGCTTTGGGAGCCCTGTCCTGGGAAAACATAAGCTACCTTGGATAACTCAGCCATGCTGACTATTTCTTTGAGGGTTTGACCTCGATTACCTCTCTGTCATTATACCAGCCACATTTAGGACAAACACGATGAGATAACTTAGGACTGTGGCAATGTGGGCATACATCCATGGTAGGCAGAGCTAGTTTAAGGTGGCTGCGCCTTTTTCCCTGGCGTGCTTTTGCGGTTTTTTTCTTAGGTAGTGCCATATGAATTCGCCTCCTTAATTCCCGGGCAGTCAGGTCGGCATAAAGGTTTCATGGGCAAATTTAACAATGTATATTGCCGTATTAACTCGCCCAGGTCAAGCATGTTTTTACTATCAATAGTGAACTCTTCTGTCTGTTCCGGCGCATAGAGTGCTGAATCACCAGGCAAATCAGATATCCGAAGGAATTCTTCTTCCGCAGTGAAACCTATCGGGTATAAGAATGTCTCGAGGCAGCGGCTACATACGAGTTTTGCCTCAACAGTTAACTTGCCTTGCACCAAAACCCCCCGACTGGTATGAATCAATTTTACCTTTCCTTTTACAGAACCTTCAACTTCCTCATCAATTATCCCATCTATATCATAGCTTCGAGTAGAGCCAACAGACTCTTTCAGCAACTGAGCTACATTTATCAAAGCACTCAGAAATTCTCTTCCCATTTATCATAGCCTAGAAGTTTCGATAAACACAAAGTATAATAAACTATATCACAGGAGGTTCAAGCATTGGAAATAGAAAAACTGAAGCTAAAGGCGAAAGATGCTGTCGAATTGCAAAGACAACAGCTTATCCAGTTGAGCCTGAAGATCCATGATAACCCTGAGTTGGGCTTCGAGGAGAAAAAGGCAATGGCTTGGCTTACTGGCTATCTTGAAGACAACGAATTTCACGTAGATCGAGGCATTGCTGGAGTAGCTACAGCCTTTCGGGCAACGTATGGTCAAGGAATCCCAAGAATTGCCTTGCTTGCCGAATACGATGCTTTACCCAAAATAGGACATGGCTGTGGGCATAATATCATAGGTGTTTCAGCCACCGGTGCCGGTGTTGCCAGTAAACTTATCGTTGACCGGTTAGGAGGGAGTGTGGTGGTTCTGGGCACTCCTGCAGAGGAAGATTTCGGTGGCAAGCTAAACATGGTGCAAGCAGGAGTCTTCGAAGAAATAGACGTGGCAATGATTGTACATCCTGCTGTGAGGAACAGGGTAACTGGGCCGGCACTTGCCTGTACCGGAGTAGAAGTGGAATTCTTTGGCCAACCTGCTCACGCCTCTGCCGCACCTCACAAGGGTGTAAACGCCCTTGAAGCTACGATTTTAGCTTTCAATTCTATAAATGCATTGCGTCAACACATAAAGCCGGAGGCACGCATCCATGGCATAATCACCGATGGTGGTGAAGCTCCTAACATAGTGCCGGCTCATAGCGCTGCTGAGTTTTACGTACGTGCTCCGGACAATAAATATCTTGATGAGTTGCAAGACAAGATTACGAACTGTCTTATAGGAGCATCTACAGCTACTGGAGCAAGAATGGAATGTCGCTGGGATGACATACCTTTTGATTCCATGAAAAACAATGAAACTCTAGCTGAGCTATTTAAGCAAAATCTAGAATCGCTGGGGCGACATGTTGAACCGTTCAATCCTGAGTTTGGCATTGGCAGCACGGATATGGGAAACGTCAGCCAGGTAGTACCGAGCATACATCCTACGATAGCTATAGCTTCGCCTGAGGTGTTGGGACATACACCGGAGTTTGCCGCAGCAGCTGCCTCTGAAGCGGGACACGAAGGCCTTATGGATGCAGCTAAGGCAATGGCTATGACTGTGGCCGATATCCTCCAGCCGGGAACGCTTGATAAAATTAAGCAAGAGTTCTGCCGTGGTTAGAGTAAGCATCCCAAATTTACTGGCAAGAATCCACGGTATAATTAGCGTAAAGCCTGTCCCAATTTATGCAAGATTGTTCAAAAGATGAAGCACAAGATATCATAACTACATCGTAGGAGGTTCAAACATTGGAAATAGAAAGACTGAAACTAAAGGTAAAAGATAGTGTCGAACTGCAAAGACAACAGCTTATCGAGTTGAGCCTGAAAATCCATGATAACCCCGAGCTGGGCTTCAAGGAGGAAAAGGCATCGGCCTGGCTCACTGATTATCTTGAAGGCAACGAATTTCACGTAGAAAGGGGCATTGCTGACGTAGCCACAGCCTTTCGGGCAACGTATGGCCGAGGGAGCCCACGAATTGCCTTGCTCGCTGAATACGATGCCCTACCCAAAATAGGGCATGGCTGCGGGCATAATATCATAGGTGTTTCTGCTGCCGGTGCCGGTGTTGCCAGTAAGCATATCGTTGACCAGTTAGGAGGGTGTGTTCTGGTTCTGGGCACTCCTGCAGAGGAAAACTTCGGTGGCAAGGTAAACATGGTGCAAGCTGGAGTCTTTAAAGAAATAGACGTGGCTATGATTGTACACCCCGATGTGAGGAACTTGGTAACTACGCCGGCGCTTGCCTGTACCGGCGTAGAGGTGGAATTTTTTGGCCAGCCCGCTCACGCTTCGGCCGCACCTCACAAGGGTGTAAACGCCCTTGAAGCTACGATTTTAGCTTTTACTTCTATAAATTCATTGCGCCAACACATCAGGGCAGAGGCACGCATCCATGGCATAATCACCGATGGTGGTGAAGCTCCTAACATAGTGCCGGCTCATAGCGCTGCTGAGTTTTACGTACGTGCTCCAGATAACGAGTATCTTGATGAGCTGAAAAGTAAGGTTGAGAACTGTCTTATAGGAGCATCTACAGCTACTGGAGCAAGATTAGAATGTCGCTGGGATGACATAGCTTTTGATTCCATGAAAAACAATGAAATCCTAGATGAGCTATTTAAGCAAAACCTGGAATCGCTGGGGCGACATGTCGAACCTTTCGATCCTGAGTTTGGCATTGGCAGCACGGATATGGGAAACGTCAGCCAAGTAGTACCAAGCATACAGCCCATGATAGCTATAGCTTCGCCTGAGGTGTTGGGACATACACCGGAGTTTGCCGCAGCAGCTGCCTCTGAAGCAGGACACGAAGGCTTGATGGACGCAGCTAAGGCAATGGCTATGACTGTAGCTGATATCCTCCAGCCAGGAATGCTTGATAAGATTAAGCAGGAATTCCACCGTGGTTAGAGTTGGCATTCCCAATTTACAGGCAAAAGTCAATGGCATAATTAGTGTAAAGCTTGTCCCAATTTATGCAAGATTGTTCAAATCTCTGTAGAGGGCAGGGTTTTAGCCCGGTGGGGAGGACATCGTGCCCTCTGGTAGGGCGTAGTTACAAGTTAAGGCTATGAATAAAAATTACCAGGTAATCATAATTGGTGGTGGACCGGCGGGACTCACCGCCGGGCTATACTGTGCTCGCTCGAGGCTTAACACTCTGCTTGTCGAGAAGGTAATAATGGGCGGGCAAATTACCAACGCTGAGCGAGTAGAGAATTACCCGGGCTTTCCAAAGGGTATCTCAGGCATCGTTTTAGGACAACTTATCCATGAGCAAGCCACCGGTCATGGATTGGAGACCTTATCTGCTGAGGTTACCAGAGCAATGCCCAGCCAGAGAAACAATCTGGTCAACACCACTGAAGGCGATTTTGCATCTGAAGCGATAATCATTGCCTCTGGCTCGCAATTCCGCAAACTGGGCGTGCCTGGGGAAGATACATTTGTGGGCAAGGGAGTTTCCTACTGTGCTACCTGTGATGGTCCTTTATTCAAAGATAAAACAGTGGCAGTGATAGGTGGCGGCGATGCTGCCATCACCGAAGCTCTCTACCTTAGTAAGTTTGCTTCCTCGGTTAAGGTCATCCACCGTCGCAATCAACTTCGAGCCAGCAAGATATTTCAGGAAAGAGCTATGATCGAACCAAAAATAGAGCTTATTTGGGACACCGTGGTAACTCAAATTGAAGGTGATGGGGTAGTTAAGCAAGTTAGCCTAAAAAATACTAAAGATGCTAAAATATCAATGTTAGAGTTGGCAGGTGTTTTTGTGGCTATCGGCTCGAAGCCCAATAGTACCCAATGGCAAGGATTGTTATCTCTAGACGAAGAAGGCTATATAATCACCAACGAAGTGATGGAAACAAAGATTCCAGGAATATTTGCTGCCGGAGATGTACGCCATAATTCAGCCAGACAGGCGATAACTGCTGCTGGAGATGGCGCCACTGCTGCCATCTCAGCAGCGAGATTTCTATCATTCTAAAAGAAGCGAGGAATATTATGAAAGTTGTTTTACTAGAAGACCTCCCTGGAAAAGGAAGGGCCGGCAATATAAGGGAGGTGAATAAAGGCTATGCCAAAAATTTCCTTTTGCCTCGAGGTTTAGCTATGTTAGCTACCCCCACGGTCATTAAGCAACTAGAGGCCAGGCTAGAGAGGGAGAAACTTGAGGAAAGCGTTGACCGGGATGAACTTGTCGAACTGGCTCAGCAAATTGAGGGAAGAGAAATTCACCTTAAAGCTCGCAGTGGTGTCGGAGAACGCTTGTTTGGCTCTATTACTGCTGCCGATATAGCTGAAGAATTAAGTCGGGCCATGGGTTCTGTTATTGATAAAAAGAAGATAGATATAGAGAAACCTTTGCGCCAAGCTGGTAGCTATGAAATAGGTGTTAAGTTAGCCGGCGACCTTAAGCCGCAAATTACAGTGGTTATCGAGGAGGAAGAAAAAGATTAGGCATGGCGAATGAGAAATTGCCACCTCACGATATTGAAGCCGAGGAGGCAGTAATTGGGTCTCTGCTTATTGATCCTGATGCCATATTGAAAATTGCCGCTTCCCTCAAGCCCGAGGATTTTTTTTCCGAAACAAATCGGGTGATTTACAAGGCTTGTCTCTCCCTTTACCAACGCAATGAAGCTATAAATCAGATTACAGTGGCTCATGAGCTAATGCGTGAGGACAAGCTGGAGCAAACTGGTGGTGCTGCCTTCTTAAGCCATCTAATCAGTAATGTACCCACATCACTCCATGTTGAATATTATGCTCAAATAGTATCCAATACAGCGATAATGCGACGGCTGATTGCCGCCGCTGAGCAAATCAAGGCCCTTGGCTACGAAGCCAGCCCGGATATTGAGGCTTGTTTCAACAAAGCTGAAGATATCCTGTTTCAAGTGCGAATGAAGCGGGAGGCCTGGGATTTCGTCCCAATTCGAGACGCTTTGGGCCAATACTTCGAGGAGGCTGGTTCGTCTACCGCACCGCGGGAAGGGGAAATACCTCATGTTCTCACTGGTTTTACTGCCTTAGATGATTTTTTAGGAGGATTACAGAGGTCTGACCTGATTGTTCTGGCTGCCAGACCTAGCCTGGGCAAAACAAGCCTGGCCTTAAATATTGCCAGAAACGCCGCCATTAACCAGAAGGCTTGCATCGCTTTATGCAGCTTGGAGATGTCTCGAGAAGCGGTGGTACAGAGGCTTCTAGCCAGTGAATCCGGGGTGGATTCTAGAAAGGTTCGCCTTGGGCGCTTCGGCGAGCAGGATGAGATAAAAATTATGGAAGCCAGTGGAATCCTCTCCGAGGCGCCGATTTATATTGATGATTCACCACAACTTCGCGCTTTGGATATAAGAAGCAAGGTGCGGCGCCTTCACTTCGAGCACAACATCGACCTGATTATCATCGATTATCTACAACTGATACAAGGCGATGGCAAGAATGAAACCCGGGTCCAGGAAATTAGCAAGATAACCCGGGCCTTAAAAACTCTGGCCAGGGAGCTAAATGTGCCCATAC
>Ga0172364_10000453_pt1 | contig 29154 bp, 25 predicted proteins | sample LakKivSesite10cm_FD_114545 | JGI IMG/M metagenome (GOLD analysis project Ga0172364, IMG submission 114545) | Sediment microbial communities from Lake Kivu, Rwanda - Sediment site 10cm | ecosystem: Environmental > Aquatic > Freshwater > Lake > Sediment | place: Rwanda: Western Province, Lake...
CTTGCACTTTGCGATTGGTGAAGCATTTTGAAATTCTTCACCAGAACCTTTCATATAAGTTCGTAAATGGTAAGTCCGTTTAAATCCCTTTATCACCCCCTTTGGTAAAGGGGGATTGAGGGGAATTTTTTAGCTTTTTCTACACTTATTTATTTTCTTTTTTTTGTCATTATGGACTTATTCTGATTAAGGGCTTGATAATCAAAACTGAATAGGTATAATACCCAGTGCCACGCTATATTGTAAGGGTGAAAGGTATTGTCCAGGGAGTGGGATTCAGGCCGTTTGTGTTTCGGCTGGCACACAAACTACGCCTGACAGGCTTTGTCCGGAATACCTCTTATGGTGTGGAAATAGAAATCCAGGGTAGAAAAAACAAAATAACCGAATTTTTAAAAAGACTATCTTCAGATAAACCACCTGCATCCATAATTGAACAGGTTCTGGTAAGGGATATTCGTGGGAAAAAAGAAGAAGTGAGATTTGTCATTAAAGAAAGCAGGATTGTAGCAGGTTTCACCCAAATTTCACCGGATATCGCAACTTGTAGTGATTGCCTGAGGGAATTTTTCAATCATAGAAACCGCAGATACCGATTTCCTTTTATAAATTGCACAAACTGTGGGCCGAGATATTCAATCATTTATAATACACCTTATGACCGAAAACAAACCTCAATGAAGGGTTTTGTAATGTGTCAAGAATGCAGAAAAGAGTTCGAAAATATTCTTGACCGCAGGTTTCATGCCCAGCCTGATTGCTGTTTTAAATGTGGCCCAGAATTTTCTCTGTACAAAATTGATGGCACAAAGATTGAAGCCGATGACCCGATTGCCGAAACTATAAGATTACTGAAAAAGGGCAGGATAATAGCCATAAAGGGCATTGGTGGTTTCCATATTACTTGCGATGCAACGAATTGCAGGACAGTAAAAAGATTGCGCATTTTAAAAAATCGTCCAACAAAGCCTTTTGCCATTATGATTAAGGAACAGAACCTAAACAAGGTCGCAAAGATTAGCCGCAAAGAAAGAGAAATTATCAAATTACCTGTTGCACCAATAATGCTTTTAAAGAAAAAGAAGAGTGTAGTATGTGAAGAGGTTGCACCAAATAACCCTTATTTAGGTGTGATGCTTCCTTATGCACCAGTCCATTATCTATTTATAGAAAAAATCCCCTATCTTGTAATGACCAGTGCCAATATTGCTGACGAACCCCTGGTTAAAGATGATAAAGAGGTGCAAAGAAAATTGAAAAATTTAGTATCATTTTATCTTACCCATAATCGGGATATAATCAATCGCTGTGATGATTCGGTTGGATTTTACCTTAAAAATCGCGGCTTTTCTATTATCCGTCGTTCAAGGGGTTATGTGCCTGTACCAGTTGAACTGCCCTTTAACATTATACCAACCCTTGCTGTAGGACCTTATTTAAAGAACACATTTGCACTTGCGGATAAAAAATCTGCTTATATTTCTCCGCATATTGGCGATCTGGATAACTTAGAAACCCTGAATTTTTTTAATGAAATGGTGGAAAATTATAAAAGATGGTTCAAGATTGAACCAGAATTGATCGTCCATGATCTGCATCCTGATTATCTTTCTACAAAGATTGCAGAACAACTCGCAGAAAAAAGACGAGTACAACTCATCGGAATTCAGCACCATATTGCCCATATCATATCCTGCCTTGGTGAGAATAAGGTTTTTGACAAAGTAATAGGTATTGCTTTTGATGGCACAGGATTTGGACTCGACGGAAAAATCTGGGGCAGTGAATTTTTCATTGGTGGTATGAAAGGGTTAAAACGAGTTGCCCACCTTGAATATCTACCCTTGCCAGGTGGTGAAGAAAGCATAAAAAGACCATATCGGATTGCGCTTGCTTATCTGTATAAACTCTTTGGTCTAATCCCCCTTTATTCCCCCTTTAGCAAAGGGGAAAATAGGGGGATTTTATCTGTTATGGCGCCTTCAGAAGAAATCCGCGCTATCCAGCAAATGATTGATAAAGAATACAACCTTGCCTACACTTCAAGTATGGGCAGGCTCTTTGATTGTATCTCAGCAATGCTCGGAATAACACAAGAGATAACCTACGAGGCAGAAGCCGCAATAAATCTTGAATATGTTGCGAAGCAAAGTGTCAAAGATAATTATCCTTACGAAATTTCAAAGATTCCCTTTAATTCCTTCTGGGGGAAAAAAATGAGTTCAACAGCTTGCTGTTGCGATTTTAAGGATGATAATAAAGAATTTGTAATATATGTGCGTAAAATTCTTGAAGGGATAATAAACGATTTGAAAAGGAGAATCGGTAAAGATATAATTTCTGCCAAATTCCATAACACTGTTGTTCGGTTTTCCCTTGACATCGCCCTGAAACTGCGTAAAATTTATGGTGTGAATAAAGTGGTCTTATCTGGTGGTGTTTTTCAGAATCGTTATTTATTGAATTTGATGATAAAAGAACTGCAGCAAAATAACTTTCAGGTCTATACCCACTACAAACTTCCCACGAATGACGGTTGCATCTCGTATGGACAAGTGATTGTAGGAAACTTGGTTGCGAGAAAATGAAAAATTCGGAACAAATTTACAATTCTGGCATAGTCACATGTTGCCTGGCATAGATACCAGTATGGTCATTGGACAGGGTTTTATGGTGAAAAATACATTAAACTTACAACCAATAATTAAACTGGCTGCTATGGCCTACAACCAATGCCTTAAAAATATTTTGGGATTTGGTGCCTGGGATTTAAAAAGAAATGTGTTTAGCCGTAGTTGGTAAAATAGAAAATATCAATGACGATATGGCGACCGCCGAGATTATGGGTGTGCGTCGGGAGATTTCTATTGTGCTCACACCCGAAGTAAAGATTGGCGATTATGTAATGATACATGCTGGTTTTGCGATCAACCAAATTGACGAAGAAGAGGCGAAAAAAACCGAAGAACTCTTAAGGGAAGTCGCAAAATATTCATAAATTTTTTCGATTCAAAACCAGCTCAATATAACAATTGCCGTTGCAGCAAAGATTATACCAATGATCTGATTCAGATTTATTTTTTCCTTTAATAAAATGACAGCGAGTACGCCAGTAACAAGAAAACTAAGTTGGACAATCGGCAACACAATACTTGCTTCACCTGTAGATAATGCAAAAATAATGCTGAGGGTTCCTATCGCCATCAAACAACCATTGAGTGGGGCATATAAAAATGTCTTACGAGGAATCGAAAAATGTCCGCGAAAAATGTTATAAAGGACAACTATTGCCAAAAAAAATAATGACATAAATAGCAAAAAAGAAGGTGAAGAAGTATTCTGTAAAGCTGCCAACTTTAAGATAAATTGGAAACAGGCACTTAATAACATTGCAATAACGGCGATCATTAGAGACTTTTTAAGTACTACCGTTTTATTGGAACTATGGAAGAAAAGCAAAATTGCCATAAGTACAAGAGTTATGCCAATTAATTTGCCTCTGGTTATTGTCTCGTTTAAAAAAACAATCGCAGCGGTTGAAGAAAAAATAAAACTTAGTCTGAACACAGTGTAATTAATGCTTGCACAACCATGGGTAAGGCTATGGAGCATAATAGTAAATGCAGAAAATGAAAATATTGCGCCAATCAAGCAATAGAAAATATCTTTAGTACATATATTTATACCGTTAAGTGAAAGCGTGATAAATAGTATGATGCAGCTAAAAATTGGAGATTGAATTAAAAGATAAGATTCAATTGGAATCTGCGATTTTCGTGCAAGCTTATTAATCACATCAGCGGTACCGATTAACAATATTGCAAGCAGTGCGTATTTTATAGTAGAACTAATAAACCCTCCTTAATGTTTTTGCCAAGAGTTTATTTATATTTATATTCTCTTAATATTTAATTTTATTTCTTACGAACTGCCCACCAGTCATGCTCTCCCAGTCCCTCAGCGTAATGTTTTCCCTCAATCCGTTCCCAATTATCTGAGAGTTTTCCTTTTATGATAACCCGCCGCTTAGTATTCTCCCAGTAAAAAACATTACGCCATCTGCAGTTTACATTTCCATCAGCAAGAAAATCGTTCTTCAATACAATCCCATTAATATCACCATTATAAGTTAACTCTCCTGAAGGGTGGTGACGATATTTTACTGTAAACTGTCCAGCCTTTTGTTTTATGGTCATTTCAAATGAAGCATTATATGCAACTCCAGGTTCACCAATCTGCCCAACCCAGGTGCCGACGAGATTTTTTAGAGAAACCGTTCCGAGGTCAACGGTATCACCCTGGGTGATGGTAATATTGCGGGTGTATGATTGGTATCCTAAAAGTTCAATGTTAATTTTATGCGATAGCGCTGGAATATTTCCTGAGACATAAGGCGTCTTGCCGACAATTTCACCATCAAGATAAACATTTGCACTATCAGGTTCAGAATTTACCCGGAAAGTACCGTAAAGAGGGATGAGATTTGCTCTAATCACGGCATCCTTGCCAAAGCCAATATTTACTCTGTCCTGCCACTTATTGTATCCCTCTTTTTCAATAACGACTGTGTGCGAACTTATAAATATTTTAGGAGATTCAAAAACGCCTGATTTTTTGGATTGTAGTTCCATTCGTTTTCCATCAATAAGAATCGTAATCTCGGTAGCGGGTTCGACATAAATAACAATTTTATTGTGCGATAAATGCCACATCAAGGCGATGATAATGCATACAGCAATTGCACCTATTGAAATAAATAATATTTTTCTTAAAAAGTTTTTATTTGAAATTGCTGCATCGGTTTTAGTCTTATCTAAAATTTGTTGATACTCAGCAGCATCGGGTTGATAACTGACAGCCTTTTCAAAAAAGGAAATTGCCTCCTTTGATTTTTTGTTTTGAAGATCATTTTTGCCTATTTCAAAAAAAAGTGAAGCCAGTTTGTTCCGCGTTTCTCCGTCTATGTTGGTTGTTTGTTCTGGGGATATTCTAATAACAGAACTCGCAGCACTTGTTATATCACCTTTTGCAAAATGAGCGAGTGCCAGATAAATGTGTATCATAGTATCCGTTTCTGCTGCCAAATTTTCTTTAATGAGCATACCATTCAGATGTTCAATTGCCTTATTATATTCACCGCTGTCATAGTAATACTTGCCAATTGCGAAACCTAATTTAATATCTTCAATGTTCATTTCTTGCATCTTCTGATAGTATTTTATTAACCCTTCCATGTCATTCTGGTCGGTAAAATATTGAACAATTTCTTTGATTACCTGTTCATTATTGGGAATAAGCGATTCTAATTTTTGCAGTTCCATAAATACCTTCTCTTTATCACCTTTTTGTTTGTAGAGGTTTTTTAGTAACATATGAAATTCAACATTATTCGGCCTGGATTTAACAATTTTTTCACCCAGTGCGATCGCTTCTATGGTTTTGTTCTGAAGATAATAGACGCGGAAAAGTCCAATGAGAGTTTCCTCAGAATAAGGATTAATATGCAGGGCAGAACGAAATGCGCTTTCGGCCTTGCTGAGATCTTTAAGTTTAAGGTAAATTATTGCAGATTTGCTATAGGCATCAAAATTATTGGCATCAATACTAATTACCTTTTGATATTCATCAAGCGCCTCATTAAGAAAATCATATTTTTGATAAAGACTCCCGAGTTCAATATGAAGTTTTATATCTTTCGGTTCGTTCTCAATTTTTTTTCGTAAGAGATTGATATGAGCGGCGACTTCGGTGCTCAGCGTTATTAAAATCGTTCCACAGGCACTACATATTTTATATTTTTCTTTGATTGGTGCACCACAATGTGGACAATTATTCATAGCTATATTCCTATTAAATCCAAGCAAAACAATTATATAAAACATTCGCAATATGTCAAGATAGATATTAAAGTAAGTTTTATCAATTATAATGGATTTTTTCTATTTAAAAGAGTTGACTATGCGTATAAATCTTATATAATTAAAAATATGTTTCAATCATTAAATGAATTTAAATATAATGCCGAAACGGGTAAAAGTTATATTGTATATTTTTTAAAATTCTGGCGGGCTGGCGCTAATGATTATATTGTAAAATACGAAATCAGAGCCACTGATAAAGATTTTTTCTGGTTTGGCAGAATCTCAAAAGAACGGGCATTGACAGATCTAAAAATCAACCCGAAAGAGGTTAAGTCAATCACTAAAGAAGATTTGGAACAGAAGATAAAAGAACATTTAATGATGTTATTTATATCAGTAATGAAAAAGGGTCTTGATAAAGGATTTGAGGAATCTAATACTGAATTTATATTTTATAAAGAGCCATTTGTAGTGAAAAGAGCATGGCAGGAAGAATAAATTGGTTGAATGGTTATATGGTTAAATGGTTATATAGTTAAAAATTAAACATATAGTCCTGTTCTTGCATTAAACAGAATAATGGATATAATTTGAAGTGAAAAAATTTCTACTCCTTGATGCCCATTCCTTAATATTCCGTGCCTATTTTGCCTTTATAAAAAATCCCTTGAAGAATTCAAAAGGGCAGAATACCTCAGGTATTTTTGGTTTTTTAAATACATTCAAACGCCTCAAGACAAAGTTCGGAAGTGAATATATCTGCCTTGCTTTTGATGCACCAGGCGAAACCTTTAGGGATAGGGTATTTAAAGAATACAAGGCAACCCGTCCGCCAGCACCAAGGGATATTCCATTCCAGATTGAAAAGGCAAAAGAGATTGCCGAATTTCTTGGTGTTAAAAATTATGAGATTTCAGGCTATGAGGCAGATGATATACTGGCAACCCTAACGAAAAAATTGCAGAATTATGGCGAGATTTATATTGTAAGTTCAGATAAAGACCTTTTACAACTCATTACTAAAAATGTTTTTGTTTATGATGCCTTCAATGATGTAATCTATGATGGAGAACGAGTCAGGGAAAAATTTGGTGTCCCACCAGAGCGAATCGGTGATTATCTTGCCCTGTGTGGTGATTCAATTGATAATATTCCGGGTGTGCCTGGTATTGGTCCTCATCGGGCAATAGAGATATTAAAAAAATATTCAAGTTTACAGGAGGCTTTGGAAAAAGAACCAAAACTTACTGAACATCGCGAAGTCCTTTTATTATCGAAAAAACTTGTAGAACTTGAAACCAATGTACCAATTGAAATAAATTCTGAAGATTTAATAATCAAAGAACCATATACAGAAGGACTCCTTAAAATATTATCAGAACTTGAATTCCATTCTTTAATTAAAGAATTTGCAAAAAAATGTGATTCCAAAATAATCTTAAAAAATACAGCAATTTCTAAAGATAAGATAAAAGACCAAATTGGAATCTTTTTGAATGGCGATAACTTATTTCTCAGTTTGGAAGAAAATGAAGTTTATACTACAACTTTAAATGATTCTTTCCATATTATTTCGGACTCAAAAATAACAAAGATTGGTTACGACCTTAAAGAAACCATCAAAATTACACCTCTGAGTTTGCCTGTATTTGACCTCAAGATTGGCTCCTGGCTCATTGACCCGAATATAAAAAATGATAAATTTGAGGATATCTGCCTTAAATATCTGAACCAGTTTGTTGAGCCCGAACCCGAGGTGATTGCAAACATTTCATTAAAACTATATCCTGTTCTGAAAAGCAGACTTGAAGAACTTGGTGAAATGGAATTGTATAAAAAGATTGAAGAGCCATTAATCTTTGTGCTTGCCCAAATGGAAAAAAGGGGTATTGGTATTGATATTCAATTTTTAAAGGACTTAAAAAGGCAGATTGAGAAAAAGACGACCGGCCTTGTGGATGGATGCTACAGGATTGCCGGCAGTATCTTCAATATCAATTCACCCAAACAACTCGCCCAGATTTTATTTGAAAAGTTGAAACTGCCGCCAGTAAAAAAAGGTAAATCCCATTATTCAACAGATTTTGAGGTGCTACAACAATTGAGCCAGAAACACGAATTACCCCGTAAAATCCTTGAATACCGTGAACTTGCCAAGGTATCAAGCACATATATTGACCCTTTAATTGAACTTGCTCGAAATGGTAGAATCCACACAACCTTCAATCAAACCGGAACTGCCACGGGCAGACTTTCTTCAAATAATCCCAATATCCAGAACATACCGATCCGGAGTTCCTGGGCAAATGAATTGAGAAAGGGGTTTGTAGCCCAGGAAGGGTTTCTGCTCATTTCAGCTGATTATTCCCAGATTGAATTGAGAATCCTTGCCCATATCACAAAAGACAAAAATCTAATTGAGGCATTCGAATCCGGACAGGATATACACAACCATACTGCCTCACTGATATTTAATATGTCTGAAGATAAGGTTGATGAACACCAAAGGCGTATCGCCAAGATCGTGAATTATGGATTGATCTACGGTATGAGTGATTATGGACTTGCACAGGAACTTGGTATTTCCCGCGAGGAAGCAAACCAGTTCATTCAAAGTTATTACACACTTTATCCCGGTGTAGATGAATGGCGCCAGAACGCAATATCAAAGGCCGAAGAAAGAGGTTATACTGAAACACTATTTGGCAGGAAAAGACCCATTGCTGAGATAAATGCTGAAAATTATAATCTAAAAGAGGCAGCAAAAAGATTAGCTATAAATACACCAATTCAGGGCACTGCAGCAGACCTGATAAAACTATCAATGATTGAAGTAGAAAAGTGCTTAAATAATCCACATTTTAAGAGTGGTTTACTATTATCAATCCATGATGAATTGTTATTTGAGATAGAACAGGAACGCATAGACGAAGCAAAAGAAATTATCAAAGCGGCGATGGAACAGGTTTGCAAGTTTGAAGTTCCCATTGAAGTGAATATCAGCGTGGGCAAAAACTGGGCCGAGGCACATTAAAATGGTTGGATAGTTGGATAGTTAGATGGTTGGATGGTTGAAAAATATTTTTTGTTGGTTTTTTTTTGATTCAAATCGACCATTGATTATTTTATTTTTTTGGTTACAATATTAAGTGATTATGAATTTTAGTGATGGCTTTTACATAGTGCTTACAAAATTGTGTCAGAGATATAATGTTGATATTAATTTACCGTTGAAAAACTAAACGAAAAAAATACAGGAGTTTAAATATGAAAAAATGGATTTATTGTCCGGTCTGTAAAAATAATCTGGTAAAAAAAGAATCTGAATATTTATGCCCGAAATGCGGCTGGCATCATTACAACAATCCTCTCCCTTCAGTTGCAGGATTTGTGATGAATAAAAAGGATGAGATACTCTTGGTAAAAAGAGGGGTTGAACCAAGCAAAGGCTCCTGGGCATTGCCCTCAGGTTTTATTGAATCAGGCGAGACACCAGAACAGGCTGTATTGAGGGAATTGAAAGAAGAAACAGGATTAAATGGTATTATAGAAAATCTACTCGGTGTCCATATTGAACCAACAAAAATTTATGGCGATGTGCTCCTTTTGGGTTATGATATTGAACTGGTTAGTGGCAGACTTAAAGCCAATTCTGATATCACAGATGTCCGATTCTTTCTAAAGGATAAACTACCGAAAATTCCATTCTTAAGCCATCGTCAAATCATCAATCATGGTATCAACAATTCAATTTCCAGCAATATCTATCTTGAGGTCCTCAAATCAAAGATTACTGAAGCAACTATCACAGATACTGTCCTTTTTTATAAAGGAAGCATGGGAATAGATACAAAAATTATGGCTGAGGCAAACATAAAACCTGGAGAAAAGGTTCAAGTGTTGAATTATAATAATGGAGAAAGGCTTGAAACCTATGTCATTGCCGAAAAGCCAAACTCAAGAAAAATTATCCTTTATGGTCCTGCCTCATTAAAGGGAAAAAAGGGACAGAGGCTCTGTATACTCTCCTTTGCATTTGTTACCCAAAGACAGACACAATTTTTTAAACCGAGGGTTGTCATCCTTGATACAAAAAACCGGATTAAAAAAATTAAAAAGGATTAGTTCAAAATTTATTTATGGACCAGTCCCGTCCCGGCGACTTGGTTATTCACTCGGGATTGATTTAGTTCCTTTTAAAACCTGCACATATAATTGTATCTATTGCCAGTTAGGGAGAACAACCTGTCCGACAATAAAACGAAAAAAATATTTACCAGGTAAAAAAATACTCAAAGATTTAAAACAATTTTTAAACAAGAAAATCCATATTGATTATATAACATTCTCTGGTTCTGGCGAACCGACACTGAATTCTGAAATCGGCGTTCTTATAAGGGCAGTTAAGAAAATTAGTGATATTCCTGTCGCCGTCATCACAAATTCATCTCTGCTTTATAGAAAGAATGTCCAAAAAAATCTATTACTCGCCGATGTAGTAATGCCTACATTTACCACCGCAAAATCGGAAACATTTAAAAAGATTCATCGTCCAAGTCAGTCAATTACTTTAAAAAAAATCATTAAAGGATTAATCGAATTTCGCAAAATATACAAAGGTAAGATATGGTTTGAACTAATGCTGGTTAAGGGGTACAATGATTCAAAACAGGAGATAGATGCTCTAAAAAGCATAATAAAAAAAATCAATCCAGATAAGATCCAATTGAATACTGTAGTAAGACCACCAAGCGAAAAAAATGCCCGGGCACTTTCTTTATCTGCATTAAATAAAACAAAAAAAATGCTGGGCAGAAAATGTGAGGTAGTAGCAGAATTCAAATTGTCGCCAAATGTATTAAAGTTAAGAAATAAAGGCAGGATAATTTGGGAATACTTAAAAAGAAGACCGGGAACACTGAACGATATACAAAAAAGTCTCGGTATGAATGTAAATGAATTGATTAAAAATCTCGATGGACTTTTAGAGACAAAAAAAATAAAAAAGAAAAGACACGGAGGTAAAATTTTCTATGAAGCACTTTAATATCATTGAACCATCAAATTTATCAAAAGAAGAACTCTTGGATTTTATTCCTGACCTTGCCAAGAACTGGCTCGCCCACGATGGACTTTGGTTTTTGTATGTAGAAGAAAAGTATGGTATGGAATCAGCAATTGAACTTGATAAAAAGGCGTGGGAACAATTCACGGTTATTGAAGCAGAAAGAATTATGAAGCGATTAAACATAGAACCAAACAGTGGCATTCCTGCACTGATCCAGGCTTTAAAATTTCGACTTTATGCCTTTATCAATAAACAGGAGATCGTTGAGGTTTCTAATAAAAGATGTGTTTTAAGGATGAATAAATGCCGGGTTCAGGAAGCAAGAAAACGCAAGGGACTGCATGATTTTCCCTGTAAACCAGTGGGTATTGTCGAGTATTCCTATTTTGCTAAGACGATAGACTTCCGAATAGAAACCAATTGTATCTCTTGTCCACCCGACGCACATCCCGAAGAATATTACTGCGCCTGGGAGTTTGTGCTTCAGGATTAAAAGTTATTTATCTTTAATCCTTTTTAGCAATTCCATTGCCTCAGGTTTATCTTTAAGCACATAGTCTGCTTCGTGGGTTGGACTCTTTATCTCCAGAACCTTACCCAGAAACCATCGGGCTTTTTCATAATCTTTTTTCTTGATATAAACTTTAGCCATATCCACATAAAGGATTGTATAATTTGAATCAATCGCAATTGCCCGATTCAAATATTCTATTGATTTATTCAGATTACCACCCATTAATCCCGGTAGTTCATAGTAGAGCATTGCACCTGCATCCATTGCGCCAGTATGTTTTGGGTCAAGTTTTAACACGATATCTATCTCTTTTTTGATCTCTGGAACCAAACTAAGAGAATTTAGAACACCCTTTGTCTGTCCAGCTCTTCCTAAATTCACCATATACCAGAAGTGTGCCCAGGCACAATTTTTGTCTAAACCCATTGCCTTTTTTCCGTATTCTCTCCCCAGATTATAGAATTTTAACCTTTCTTCTTTATTTTCTGCATTATCACCCAAAATGTAATAAACCCTGGAGAGTTCATAATGGGCACGAAGATTATCTGATTCGTTTTTCACGATATCTGATAATATCTCATAACTCTCTGTGAGATTGTCTTTATTCACATGCCTTGCTTCGTATAGTTCAATCGCCTGTTCTATCTGGGCATTTGAATCCTGGGCAAAGATAAGTATAAAACAGAAAAAAAGACTGATGTATATACCGTACTTCATAAAACCTCCTCGGATATACCAAAACTATTTCCTCTTTTTCTCATTACCATAAGTCTTTTTTAAGAAGAAAAAACAGATTGGGAAATAAATTCGGAAGGACAAGTGCTAGGAGAATTGGTAATTTTTTTTACAGTATTGATATTTACCCTTTTTTAACATTGTAGCAATTGTAAAATAATTAATTACTTTTTGCTGAAACCGTTCATACCAATATAAAATTGAAGGTCTTTCGGAAATTTTAATCTTTAATGTCAAATCGTTGTCAGTTCTGTATATCGCCTCTTTTTTTATACTCAAATTATTGTGTCCATCACCTCCAAAACCATATTTATATCCCGCTTTTTTGACTGCCTCCAAAATTTCTCTATTTGTTCTATTGAATGGATAGGATATTGAGTTAATCGGTCCGAGATATCTTTCTAAAATTTTTTTTGATTCAAATATTTCGTATTCTAAATCCTCGTGGTTTAATCGAGTCAGATTGCGGTGCGTCATTGTGTGCGATCCGAAAATAATTCCGGACTCTTTCATCTCCAAAATCTGTTTCCAGTTAAGATGACGGCTTTTTTTATTTGAGATTGAGATATCCCAGTAATTGTCTTTTCCGATATAATCAACAACCAGAAACATAATTGCCGGACAATGATATTTTTTCAAAATGGGGAATACATAGTAATACAGATTTTCCTCACCATCATCAAAGGTAATGATTATCCCATCGCGCTTCTGACCGGGTAGGATTATGTCATTACCACTTTTGTATATAGTATTGATAAAAGAATCAAATTGTTCAGAAGTATTCCAGGTGCCACAAAATTGGAATTGATTTATTACTCTATGAAACTGTAACGCCTTTAGCATTATCCTTTACCCGTGCAATTAACAACCAACCTATTATTGAAAGAATAAAAATTAGTCCACCGAATATGATAAAAAGATATTTTCTGGTGATGAATGTTGCCAGGGAACCAACGAGCAATGCCCCGATTACAAACGTAAGATTTAAAAGCCAATCACGGAAAGAAAATATTCTTCCTCTGACTTCCTCATCTGCATAGTGATGTATCAATGTATCCTGACCAATGAAGATAGGTGATGCAGCAAGGCCAATAAGAAATGCAATAAAAACAAATTGATAGAATGTATTTATAAAGGGAAATGCAAACAGACCGATACTTACCAGAATAAAACAATATATTATAAATATCTTCAGGTCAAGATAATGACCCAGGGTTCCGGCAATATATGCACCAAGCAGAAGTCCGATTGCACCTACTGCTGCGAGAACACCCACACCCCTTGTGCCCCATTCCATATCCTGCTGGATTGTAGGAATTGCAAGGACATAGACAACGCTTCCTGCAATAATCATCAAGAAGATTGTACCCATTGCAAAACTAAGATTCCTTTGTCGGACAATATGTTTTATGGCTTGGAACATTTCTTTTATAATTTTGAATAGACCATCACGGACCATTAACAGCAAACCCTGCGGCTTTAAATGTGTTACCTCAATTGCCTTCTCTTTTAAATTTACTTTCATTATATGAAGCATAGTTGCAGAGACACCAAATGTAATACCATCAATGATAAATGCAACAATCCATCCCGCAATGCCTAGCACATTTTTCCAGATGGGCCAATCAATTATCAGTCCACCGGTCGCCATTCCTAAAAATGTTGCCCCGCGTCCCACAAGGTTGATGATGGAGTTTGCGGTGAGTAATCTCTTTTTTGAAACAAGATTGGGAATTATTGCACTCCGCGCCGTATTAAAAAATAAAGCAAGTAAAAACATAAAAAATACAAAACCAAAGACCGGATAGATATTTTTTGTATAAATATATATCAAAGGAAGACAAAATGCACAAACCATTCTGAGTGTATCGCAGATTACCATAACCTTTTTCTTGTGCCAGCGGTCGACCAGAACACCCGCAATCGGTCCAAAGAGTAATACGGGAAGGGTTATAAATAGGGCAAGTTGGGAAAGTAAGAACGGAGTCTTTTCTTTCGGAAATAGTCCGATTAAAGCAATCAATGCTATATAATCAAGTTTGTCCCCAAACTGACTGATTGTCTGGGAATATACAAATATGGAAAAATCCTTTATTTTAAGGATACTCCAGAATCTAACCCTGCTTATGGTGTACCTCTGTATAAAAATCTAAAACCTTTCTTGTCACAACCTTCCAATCGTATTTAATTGCCTTTTCCCTGCCCACTTTACCAAATTGTTTTATCAATTCCGGTCGTTTTAAAAGATAGATTATCTTTTCTGCAAGGACATCGGGATTTGCTGGTTCAAAGAATAGACCTTCTATACCATCACTGAGAATTGTTCTATAGCCTGGGATATCTGAAGCCACAATGGGCTTTGCGCTTGCCATTGCCTCAAGCAGAACAATGCCAAAACTTTCTGCACCGGTCGCAGGCGAGCAGTAGATATCACAAGAGGTATAGTAGCGCGGTAATTCTTCAGCGCTTACAAAACCAACAAATATTACATTTTCCTTTATATGATCTTCAATATACCGACGATAATAATGTTCTAAAAACCCTTCTCCGACAATAACCAGCTTTGCCTCAGGAAATTGTTTTACAATCTGAGGGAATGCCATTAAAAGATATTTTAATCCCTTGCGGGGTTCAAACCTTCCTACGAAAAGGATTTTTGGTGAATATTTTTTGAGTCCTTCAATCTCTGGCGCATCCGGACGGAATCTTTCTGTATCAATTCCATTGGGGATAATCCGGTATTCACCGATGGGGAAATAGCGTAAAACACAATCGCGTGCAACTGTAGAAACTGCGATCAAACCATCAATCTTTCTAAAATACTGCTCCAGCACAGGTTCCCACAAGACATAACCAAAACTCTCTTCATAGGCAGAATGGAATGTAACAAAGTTCTTTGCATTAGAATATTTAATTGCAAGATACGGCAGAGTAGGTGCAAGTGCACCGTGGAGATGGATGACATCAAATTTTTCTGCTTCTAAGAAATGCCGAATCTTCCAGGGTAAGGTTAAACCAAAACTCAGGACCGAGAATGAGCGATTCTTGGGAAATTTTATTGCCCTTCCCATCCGCACAATTTTCTCATCAACATAAGGATAATTTTTACCAAATGATGGAGCAAGAATTTTTGTCAGATGGCCCATTTGATTCAAGTTTTTCCAAAGATGTAGGATGTGTTCTGAAATACCGCCGGTATGGGGATAAAAAATATCTGAAACAAGTAAAACTTTCAATCAATACCCCCGGTATGGCCAAAACCACCACTACCCCTTGCAGTCTTATTCAATTTTTTAACCCTTTTAAATTGTACCTTCACAACGGGGGCAAAGACCATCTGGGCAATTCTATCACCTCCTTTTATCCGAAAATTCCTTTTGCCAAAATTGAAAATAATCACTCTTATCTCACCGCGGTAATCTGAATCTATCGTACCTGGCGCATTCAGTATTCCAATGCCATATTTTAATGCCAGACCACTACGGGGCCTGACCTGCGCTTCGCAGCCCTTGGGTATTTTAATGCTAATACCTGTAGGTATGGCACAAAAATTACCGGGTTTAAGAACCACAGGTTTATCAATATCCGCACATAAATCACATCCAGCAGATTGCGCAGTCTGATATTTCGGTATAAAATTACCTTTGATTTTAATCTCTATTCCTTCAATTTTTTTATTGCCTTTAGGCATTATGGATTTTAGGTATTTGAAAATTTTTTTCATCACTCTATCCATTCCGGATGGAATACAAACCACTGGTCTGGGTATTGGGTTATTATTGCCTCAAATCTTTCTGTTATATATGCATTAAATTCCTTTTCACTGTTAAATATCTTCATTGGCTCAATAGCCCCTAAATAGCGTTGTTTATAATCTTTTTTATTTAACAAAACCATATAGCCAGTAAGCACGGGTATTTTCCTCTTTACAATTAGGCTTGCAAAATTTACTGGAAAACTTCTTTTGCCTGAAAAAAAACTCAATACAGTCCCCTGCCTTGTAATATCCCGATCAACAAGTACTGCAAGAATGTGGTTATTTTTGATTGTATCAAGAAAGGCATAACTTGCCCGGGAAACAGGAAATGTCTTCAGACCTGTCGCCTCTCGGTGTCTTGTATACAATTGAAACATTTCAGGTCCGGTTTCTTCAACCAGTGCGTTCATTGGATAACCACGTGCGGCAAGATAACTACCTGCATAGTCCCAGTTGCCAATGTGCAGGGTTATTAATATGCAACCATTTTTATATTGTAATGCCGCATCCAGATTTTCCAAACCCTGAAGAATAACATTTTTTATAACCTCATCTTTTTTCAGAAATCCTAGTCTAAAAAAATCAATCATACAACGGGCAAAATTCTCAAATGTCCGACGACATAGATATGGATGAAGATCAGGATTTAAGGGAAGGATATAGTAAAGATTTCGCAGAATATAACCCCTTTTCTTTTTAAAAAAGAAATAGCAAACACTCCCAATAAAATGCGCAATCCTGTCGGCAATATTTAAAGGAATTATCTTTGTTAATTCTATTCCACATTTTTGCAGCTTAACCGCGATATTCACCAATAAAAATCTTTGCTATTTTTTATATTCTTTCAGGGCAATGGCGAGTATCTTGATGGCATTTCTGATATCTTCTTCTTTAAGCACATAGGCAATTCTAACTTGATTTTTACCCTTTTTTAAAGTAGAATAAAATCCGTTTGCTGGTGCCAGCATTATAGTGTTATTTTGATAACTGAAATCGGTCAGAAGCCATTGACAGAACCGATCCGCATCCTTTACTGGTAAACTCAGCACCGTGTAAAATGCGCCTTCTGGTTTATGGCCATACACATCAGGAATTTCTTTCAGACATTCAAAAAGGACATTGCGCCGGTGTTCGTATTCTTTAATCATCGGTGTGATATATTTGTTAATATACTTATATGCTGCGATTGCACCAATTTGTTCTAAGGTAGGCGGGCACAATCTTGCCTGACAGAATTTTATGAGTGCATCCATTATCTTTTTATTCCGACTGATGATACAGCCAACCCGGGCACCACAGGCCGAAAACCTCTTTGATATTGAATCCATCAAAATTACGTGATCTTCCATTTCTGGCAGGGATAAGGCACTTATGTGTGCTTTACCATCATAAATAAATTCCCGATATACCTCGTCAGAAAGAATAAATAGATTATATTTTTTAGTCAGACGCTGGAGAATGAACATCTCTTCTTCAGAAAGCCCAGTGCCGGTAGGATTATTGGGTGTGTTAATTAAAATCGCCCGTGTCCGGCTGGTTATTTTCTTTTCAATCTCTGACACCGGAGGAAGATGAAACCCATTTTCAATCTTTGTTTCTATTGCCACCAGTTTTATATTTGACATTACTGCAAAACCATTATAGTTTGTGTAGTAAGGCTCAAACACAATAATTTCATCTTTGGGGTCGCAGACGGTCATCATGGCAAATATTACAGCTTCACTGCCTCCGATGGTAATCCAGATATTATCCAGATCCAGATCAAAACCGAGATTTCGGTAATAATCAAGTATTGCAAGACGCAGATCAAGGATCCCACCCGAAGGTCCGTAACCAAGGACCTTTTCGCGATACTGGGCAATAGACTCAAAAATCTCCGCCGGTGTTTCAATATCTGGCTGACCAATATTTAAATGATAAACCTTTATTCCTTTTTTCTTTGCCTCATCAGCAAAAGAGGACAATTTTCTGATTGGTGAATAGGGCATACGACCTGCCCTTCGCGAGATTAAACACTCATTTGTTTTATTTTTAACCATAATGAAATTATATTCAATAGATTTCAAAAGTCAATCATTATGAAAACAACCCTACTTTATCTTGACATTCAAGAAAATTTTTGTATAATTCAGATCTAATGATGGATAAGAGATGAAAAGGAAAGCTTCCAAAAATCTTTTTCAGGCAAAACTTTTAAATAAAATTACAAATTTGAAAAATCAGATTGATAAACTGCAGAACGATTTACGCCGCTGTCAGGCAATAAATAAGGCGGTTTTTGAACACTCACCCGTTGGGATAACAGTACGCCGTGGTTCTGGCGAATTAGTTTCATTTAATAAAGCCTGGAAAAAAATCTGGAATTTAACCCACCGCAAGATTATTAAAAATGAAGAAAAGTGTCGAAACTGGAAAGTTCATCAGCGCTATCCATACCTTAAAGATGCGATATCCAGTGTTCAGCGTATCTTTGATAAAGGTGGTGAGATATTTTTACCGGAGATTCATGTGATTGACCCGGAAACCAAATTTAATAAGTGGATTTCCCAACATTACTATGCAATAAAAGATATCCGGGGCAAGGTCGAACATGTCGTGACCATCACTCAGGATATAACTGAGCAGAAGCGCGCACTTCTGGCACTTCAGGAGAGCGAAGAAAAATTTAGAACAATCGTTAATAATGTAAATCTTGGAGTTTATCGGTCCACGGGTGGTCATCCCGGACATTTTTTGCAGGTCAACCCCGCATTTGCAAGAATATTTGGCTATGATTCAATTAAGCATTTATTAAAAGTGCCCGTGGAAAAATTCTATAAAAATCCGAAGGAACGCAGCCAGTTCCTTAAGGATGTTTCTGTAAAAGGAGAAGTACGGGATAAAGAAATACAGTTAAAAAGACATGATGGCTCAATATTCTGGACATCAATATATGCCAAGGCACACTATGACGAAAATGGCGTTCTTCAATGGATTGACGGCGTAATCGAGGACATCACTGAACGAAAAAAAATAGAAGAGAGATTGCACGCCCTTTCACTCACCGATGAACTCACAGGTTTATACAACCGAAGGGGATTTTTGACCCTTGCTGAACACCAGATAAAGATTGCCCATCGGACAAAAAAATCCATGTTTTTGCTCTTCATGGATATGGATAACCTTAAGGATGTTAATGATGAATATGGCCATACAATGGGTGATCAGGCACTTATTCACACAACAAAAATTCTAAAAAAGACATTTCGCGAATCCGACATCATTGCCCGTATTGGAGGAGATGAATTTGTAGTATTGACCTTGGAAGTTCAAAAGACAAACGGTGACACATTCTATTATCGTCTGCGAAAAAGCCTGGATGCCTTTAATCAATCATCCCAACTGCCTTTTAAAATATCCCTGAGCGTGGGCTGGTCATATTATGAACCGACAAAACCTCAGGCAATTACACATCTATTAAAACAAGCAGACCACATGATGTATTTACACAAACAGAAAAAGAAGAAAATAAATTAAAAATTATTTCACTTTTATAATTTTATAGAATTTATTCGCTACATCAACAAAATAAACACCGGCTTCAAGGTCTCCACCTATTTTATTGCCCGGATAAACTCCGAGTAATCTGCCGGTTATATCATACACAAAAATTCGGCTTTTCTCAAAACCAATAATTTGCGTATAATGAGTAAAAGGCTCGGGTGTGATTACCGGGTTTTTCTTGAAATGGTTATCACTTGAGCAATTTTTTTCTATACCACCCGAAAAATATTCATAGGCACCAATATCCCATTTTGGTCCCTGAGGTCGACTAACACCAAGGATGTCATACAAAACATTCAACAGAGAATCACCGTGGTCAATCGCGATTGAAGTTGGCTGAAGCTTGAAATCATTATTCACTGAATCTACAAACTGCGGGTCCTGATTTAAAATATCATGCGGTCCGACCTCAGTCGGTGGGCTTGCCCCAAAAATTAAATTATAATCACCACTCGCCTGGGCTGTATCCGCCCACCAATAACTCGTATTTGTATGAAAGAAGATATTGTTACGCACAACCCCACCCTGGGCATACTGCCCAGAAAAACCAATGCCGTGCCAGGTAATATAGGCAAAGGTATTGTTCAATGCATAAATATTTGCAATATCCTTCACACATAAACCCCATGCCCCACCCCGGGCAAAGATATTATTTTTAAAGACAATATCGTGTGAATTATGATAATAAACCGCCTCACCCATAAAGCCCTGATGATAATCAAAACACCAGTTTCTATCCATTGTTACATAACAGGCGTGTTCCCCGTTATTGTCAAATGTCTGGAAACAATCAACATGTGCCGAACCGATTGAATCAAAATCGGTTCCATGAAAATAATTATTACAGAAGACTATAGTATCACCAAAGAACCTTGTATAATCACAATCACCAGGCCTATAATAATAAAGCCGTTCAACTTCATTGTTTTCAACCAGCCAGTTTGTGCCCTGAACACCGATTCCCATCTGGCAATGAAAGATTCTATTTCCAACAACATAAATATTCTTCGGCCAGGACTGGGACCAGTTAGCCTGTATTGCCGTGCGTCTGAAGTTTTCAATATAATTATCAACAACCTCAACATTATTACTGCTGATAAATATTCCATAATCACGCCAGCCAGTCAATGAAGTATCCCATTCAATATTAAACCCTTCAATCCGCACATAACTACCATTATTGGGAGAATTTGTATCAAACCCCCAGATTGTAGCAGTCCGGCGTGGTTGTGATTTAAAGACAATCTGTTGATTGGCACTGCCGGAATACCGTAAAATAGCACGTTCATTATAATCACCGGGTAAAACACAGACCGTATCTCCTGCCACTGCTGTGGAACAGGCATGATTGATATGACGCCAGGCTGAATCCGGACTTGTGCCGGGCCAGTAATCATTGCCTGAGACTGAAACATAATAGGTTGTGCCAAAAACTATAGCAGAAAATAGTGATAAATTGACGACAAATTTTATCATATACTAATTATCTTAAAAATTTTAGAAATGTCAATAGAGAGGTTAGCAAATGGTTGACTAAAGGTTTTTTTTAATTATAATTTATTAATAAAGGAGGATAATATGAATTTATTTGCCGGACTTTTTTTAATCAGTATAATGACACAACCAAGTCCATTAAAAAAGATTCGGGATCTTCAAAAGGCTCATTTCCAGCCTCAATATGAAAGTCCCGCAGTGAAATTTCCGAACCCCTGGAACTGGAATTTTCTCGATCTTCCTGGTGGCGAGATTTTGGGCACATTCAGCCATCCCAATGCACCAAATTTAGCCTTTGCTTTTTCATTTCGTGATGTCTGGCGCACAACTGATGGCGGGACAAACTGGGAATTATCATTTGAAAACTGTATGCCCCAGGGTGGTCTGATGTCCACGCCAACCCGTGGGATAATTGTTGATGGTGAAGGCACAGTCTGGATAACATTGAATGGCGGTAATGATTGGGCTGAGGTTTTATATACGAATAATTTTCAAACCGCAAGTTTTGACGTTCTTGATACGATAATCTATCTTGTAGACAGCACTCCGCCCAGGCTTTTGCGGAGCACAAATTCAGGCCTTTCCTGGCAGATTATTGGTGTATTTAATAATCTGTACAGTGTTGACCAGATTGCACACATCCAGAGTGCACCAAATATATTCTGGCTTTTAGGTCACACAATACCCGATGATACACTTACTTATATCTATTACTCGCCAGCCGGTGCTTTTGTTGACACAATTCCCACAAGTGAAGTCATGGATTTTCAGCCAAATCCCTATAATCCAAATCACACCCTTATTGCCACAGACCGGGGAATGTATCAGGCATTATCTGCTACTGGCCCCTGGACAATATTGAACGAACCACTTGTTTTCGGACTCTTTCAACCTGTGGATATTGAATTTACTGGTAATGATTCAATTGTCGTCTCGAGTTTTCTCAATCCAGGCATCTTTACCGGAACAAGGCAATATGGCATCTGGTTATTTTCTCAAGTAGAATCAAGAGAGATTGCCACCTATATGACTTTTACTGGTCCAACCGCGATTTATGCTGGTAGCATGGGCAAAGGGGTTTATAAATCTACTGATAATGGTTCTTCCTGGACAGTCCAGAGAAACAATCTCTATGCCCATATGTTGATCAACCCGGGCAACGCAAGTTATCCTTCTCTTGATACAATCTTCTACTACATTGGCCTTGGTGGAACGATTTACCGAATCAGAAATTTGGGTTCTGCTTATGATACACTAAAGAATTTTTTAATTATGGGCTCAGCAATTGAATCTGCACCCACAGACCCTAATTTTCTTATTACCTCCTGTATTGATATGCATATTACTGGCACAACCCTTGATATTGGCACAATATTTACAGCTACTGATGGTGGTACAAACTGGACAAAGGTAGATTCTAATTATTTACCAACTGATTTCTTAATCACAAGCAACCCCAATATTATCATTGGTCTTTGTGATACATTTCTAATCCGCTCAACAACTGGCGGAACCTACTTCACACCAGTATTTGCAAAGCCTGCTTCTTTATCAAACCTTGCCGGTCTTGATACAATTTTTGTTGCCACACAAGATTCAGTATTTGTCAGTTATAATCAGGGGGCAACCTGGCAATTTCTTATTGTTGACCCCGGCGAAGAAACAAACGAAATTTCCTACGACAATATGCAAAAAATTCTTTATCTAACCGATGTTCCAATTTATCGATACAACCTGCTGAGCAGTGTTTTTGATAGTATCACCTTTAATGGATATTACAACTATATAACCGATGTCGCACCTAACGGCAATATATATTTCCTCTATCAGGGTGCTGATAGTGTGTATATTGCCCGTTCCTTTGATACCGGAAACACGATTGACCAGGAACCATTTCCAATTCCTCATCTATTCGGTGGTTTGCTTGCCTGTAATAGCGGATTATTCTATTATGAGGGTGGAAGGCGATTCTGGGTGAGCACTGACATAACACAGGAAATTGCCGAGAACAGAACAGTAAAAAAATCATTACTATTTTCTGTCTCTACATTAATTAGAAAGGGCGCAACAGTAAAAATTGGATTTGAATCTACTCAGAAACAGAATTATTCAATTAAAGTTTATGATCTTTCCGGACGGCTGGTAAAGAATATATATCAGGCAAATACCTCCCCCGGTGTTTACAATATTGAGTTCAGCACAGATGGTTTCAGTACAGGAATTTATTTTTTGTTGTTCAGAGACGGGACAGGATACGCAACAAAAAAATTGATCATTTATTAGAATTATATAACTTTGTTAACGTGTAACAGCTCGCCGTTTCATATCTTTGTTACATTACACCATACGGGCTGCTATGCCTACTAACAAATAGCCATTCTCAAGTCCTATTATTGACTTATTTAATTTAATAAATATAATACCCTATGAAAATTCTCGTTACTGGCGGTGCAGGTTTTATTGGTTCTCATATTGTAGATGCCTATATAAAACAAGGGCATAATGTAGTAATAATTGATGACCTTTCAACCGGTGATATTAAAAATGTAAATCCCCGTGCAGTATTCATCAATCAGGATATCCAAAATTCACAGATTGAACAGGCATTCAAGGAATTTGAATTTGATATAATAAATCACCATGCCGCACAGATAAATGTGCGCCGCTCTCTTGAAGACCCGCTATTTGATGCCCGGGTCAATGTAATCGGCTCATTAAATCTCCTCAACCTTTCAGCAAAGTATAAAATAAAGAGATTTATCTTCTCCTCGAGTGGTGGGGCAATCTATGGTGAACCCGAAAATTATCCTATAACCGAAGATTTTTCAGCCGAGCCACTCTCACCCTATGGTGCTGCCAAATTTGCTGTAGAACACTATATCAAGGTTTTTGCAAAATTATATAACTTTGATTATGTCATCCTGCGCTACAGCAATGTCTATGGTCCAAGGCAGATCTCCAAGAGTGAAGCAGGTGTGATATCAATCTTTATCAATCAAATCCTTGAGAATAAAGAGTGCTTTGTAAATGGTGATGGTGAGCAGATAAGGGATTATATCTATGTTAGTGATGTAGTAAAAGCAAATTTGCTTGCCTTGAATGCCAATTCAGATTACTTTAATATTGGTACAGGTATTGAAACAAGTGTTAATACACTCCTTGATGTGCTGGGAAAAATTTTAAATAAAGAAATACCCCACAAACATCGTGCACCAATATGTGGCGAGGTTTTTAAAAATGTTCTTAATTTTTCTAAGGTAAAAAAAATCCTTGGTTGGACACCCGAAGTTCCATTAATAAAGGGCATTGAACTGACCTATAAGTATTTTTATAATGAAAAGCAAGGCAAGATATCTTAACCCGGAGGTCGTTGCCCGTTTATCAAGGCTTGACCTTAAGGCTAGGCTCGTTGTAGAAGGATTTTTGACCGGGTTGCACCATAGCCCATACAAAGGATTTTCCCAGGAATTCACTGATTATCGTCCCTATATTCCGGGTGATGAATTAAAGTGTATTGATTGGAAAGTCTATGCCCGGCGTGACCGTTTTTATGTGAAAGAATATCAAGAAGAAACAAACCTTCGTGCCTATATCCTTCTTGATAAGAGTGGTTCAATGGGTTATGGAAAGCATATTACAAAACTTGAGTATGCAAAATTCCTGAGTGCCTGTCTTGCTTATTTATTGTTTAAACAGCGCGACGGTGTGGGCATAATTACCTTTGATACAAAAATCAACGATTTTATACCACCCTCAGCAAAGAAGATAAATTTTACCAGAATCATTGAGGCAATTGATAATATAAATCCTGGTAATGAAACATCCCTTGCTCAGGTTTTGTTTGAACTCGGCCGGAAGATAAAACGCCGGGCACTTGTTATACTTATCTCGGATTTGTTTGATGAACCAAAAATGGTTTTGAAATCCTTAAAGTCTTTCCGGGCACGCAAACATGAAATCATTGTATTCCAGATTATTGACTCGCAGGAGTTCACATTTCCGTTTGGCGAAACCGCAATCTTTCAGGATATGGAAACCGATGAAAATCTTGTGATTGAACCCGGCGCAATCCGTGATTCTTACCAGAAAAGATTTAAAGAATTTTTAAATTATTACCATCAAGGTGTACTTGAATCTCACATTGATTATGAATTAATCAATACCGAAGAAACCTTTGACCATGCACTATTTTCTTATCTTCAAAAACGGGCAAGACTTCTATGAAATTTCTTTACCCTGTTTATCTCTTCGGACTCATCCTCATTGCCATTCCCATTATCATCCATCTGTATTTTAGAAAAAAACTGAAAAAAATTTTCTTCTCCTCATTAATGTTTTTGAAGCGTGCTGAGGCATCCCGTTTGAGATGGCTCAGATTAAAAGAAATTTTGATATTGATTATGCGCTGTTTAATCATTGCCGCAATATTTTTAGCCCTTGCCCGGCCCCAATTTGAGGGTGGTTTATTTACAAAAAACCGTCTTGCTGCGGTATATGTGATTATTGACAACTCATTCAGTATGGGTTATGACAAAAATTTTGAGACCGCATTAAATCAGGCAGAAAAAATCATTTTTACATATTCACCAAAGAGTGTGTTTTATGTTGCACCGTTGTGTAACCAACAGAATTTCAAACCATTCTGGAGCAATAGAAATTCTGCCCTTAAAATTTTACGAGAAATTAAATTATCATACTCTATGGGTTCCTTAAAGGATTTATATACAAGATTTTTAGAGGAAAAAACCGAACTACCAAAAGAGTTTATTTATATCGGCGATGGTCAGACGATAAACTTTAAAGACATTGAAGCATTAAAAGATTTTTACTGGTTGAAAATTCCAATTGGCAGTAGTAATATTGTAATTGAATATGGCGCATTAAAAAATCCCTTTTTAACACCAAAAGATTATTATGAGTTGAAGGTGAATATAAAAAATTATTCAACTCGGTCCTATCTGGGTAAGGTTCAACTTGTTGCCGATAATTATGTTAGGCAACAAGATTGTGAAATACCACCGGGTCAGGACCTGATTACCACCTTCTCCATACCTGTTATGATTAAAAACGGTGTAGTAAAAATAGATGGCGATAGCCTTGCCATCGATAATCAATATTTTTTCACTAAGTCCCTGTTGACCAGGGTAAAGGTCTTGATTGCAGGAAATGATGAATATATTAAATTGGGATTATCGCCATCAGCGACCATTAAAACACCATTTGAGATTGAAAATACTACCGACTTAAAAAGAATAGACCTGCGTCCATTTCAGATCGTCATCCTAAATGGCATAGAGGAAATTACTGAATTTGAGATATTAAAATTAAATAATTTTCTCACCCAGCCACGAAACGGATTAATTGTCTTTATAGGACCAAAGGTTGGTCAGCAATTGAAAAATTTTCTTACTGACTGTGGGAATATTGAAGATTGGATAAACATTGATGGTTATTTAAATATCAAATGGTTTGATACTAATTACGAACCATTTTATATTTTTGCGGATAATCCTGGGCTCAAGACCATTAAATTTTTTAAATTTTGCCGGATCACTCCGCGGGGACGGGCTCTGGCAAGACTGGATAATGATATGCCACTGATAATCAATCATAGTAATATTATGGTTATTGCTACAGAATTTAATGAAAACAATACAGACATTGTCTATAACTCTAATTTCCTGCCATTACTACATTCACTCATTTATGGGTTGATCAATAAAAATATAGACAATGAATTCAAGGTTGGAGAAAAATTGCTCAGACCAGGATTAATTAAGGGTTTAGACGGTGAAATTTTAAGTGAAGGCATTTTTTCAAAACCAGGATTTTATACGGTTGATAGTGAAACATTGAGTGTTAATATAGACCCTCTGGAGAGTAAACCTGTGACAATCAGCTCAGAGATGGCAAAGAATTTAGGAATAAAAACAATAACCACTGAGTCATTGAGTGGACCTGCAGATTTGACTACGCTATTTTTAATCCTGGCGCTCTGTGCATTAGTTTGCGAACTACTCTTTTTGTTATTATAAATCAATAGACCAGCACCTTCAGGCGCTGGGGTTTGATATATACCGGTATCAAAAAATCAGGCAGGACAATCTCGGGTGAAAGATAATATTCACCCGGGACAAGGTCCGTAGTTTTGAGCCGAACGACCAATTCTTCTTTATGCAGATTATTTATGCGGCTTTGCGCACCGCTTACAATGAGTGTATCAATAGAAGGGGTTAAAATCCTCACCCCTTGTCCAGAATTTTTTACGATATTTATCACAAGGTCTGTGAATACTCCCTGGCTTGATGAATCAATAACCACCTTCACTGTAATATTATCCTTGGAAAACTTTATTTGCCCTGACACAGATTCAATCTTCAATTTCTTTTCAAAAGTTGAAGACTGATTTTTTACATCCAGTGATTCAGTATTAACTTCATTCAATCTCTGCAAAATCTTCTTTGGCCCTGTTATAGAAATAGTATCAAGAATTTCAATTGCCGAGATTGAAAATCCATTTTTCAAACCACCCTTAACGGAAATCGATGGCTTAATAGGTTTTGTAATCTTTTCATCAATTTCAACATTTATATACTTTGTCCCATAATTTATCACGACATCCTTTACCGGTACTACACAATCCTTTGTAGAAATCACATTCTTGCCCGGTACCACCTCAGAAAGATTACACAACGCCTTTGGTGATGATGACCAAATTCCCATTAGAGTTTTTCCCTTGCCATTAAAAGAGACCTTTAATTTGACAACCGAATCTGTAATAATATATGCGTCAGGTAGGTTTGTATAACTTACCACAATTTCTTTATCATAATTATATGTTCCATCAATTGCTACAAAAATCCAGAGACCAAATGCTAATATTAATGCTAAAATCTTGCGCGCAGGTTCTATAGTGAAGAACCGTGCGATTGTTTTCAGGATCTTAAGCATAAAAATACCATTATGCCCTTTTGTATGTGTAAACGATTTTCTGCCTGGTCAAAGACGATTGAGTGCGGTCCATCAATAACCTCATCAGTAATCTCTTCACCCCTGTGTGCAGGCAGACAGTGCATTATTAAATAATCCTTTTTTTGCGTATTCTTTAGAAGTTCATTATTCAACTGGAATGGCCGGAAAATCTTTTTTCTCTGTTCTGCTTCAGATTCCTGTCCCATTGATGCCCAGACATCAGTATAAATAACATCGGCATCCTTTACTGCTTCTTTAGGATTATTGGTCCATTTTACATTCCTTGCTTTTTTTAGATAATCTTTATCCGGCTCATAACCATCTGGTGTGGCAACAGTCATTTTAAACCCAAGCAATGCTGATGCAGCGACAAATGAATTGCATACATTATTGCCATCACCCACATATGCAAGGACAATTTTACTCAAATCACCTTTTTTTTCAATAACCGTAAATAGATCGCAAAGAATCTGGCAGGGATGTTCCAGGTCACACAGCCCATTTATCACTGGTACATTTGCATTCTTTGCCAATTCTTTAATATTCTTATGGCTGAATACCCTTGCCATAATTATATCAACCCAGCGCGAAAGATTCTTTGCCACATCGGCAACACTCTCCCTTTTTCCTAATTGTATATCTGCAGGTGCAAGATATATGGCATGGCCACCGAGCTGGGTCATTCCAGTTTCAAAGGTGACTCTGGTTCTCAAAGAGGGTTTTTCAAATATCATTGCCAGGGTTTTATCTTTTAAAAGTTTATGTTCAATACCCTTTTTCTGTTTATCCTTTAATTCCCGGGTGATATCAAAGATTTTATATATCTCATCTTTATTTAAGTCAAAGATTGATGTCAGGTCTCTTTTCATTTATTCGCTCCTCTTGTTTTGTTATTATATAAAATTTCCAACAAAAATCAATAGAAATACATAGTTCTTGACAAAAGTCTAATCATAAATATAATTATAGTGAAAAAGGTATAATGGCTCCGCAGGCGTAAGCCTGGTCCCGTACCTTTAAAGTAAAAACGGAGTGAGGGCATTATACTTTTTTCTGTTTTTTAAAAGTATAGAATTTTTTCAAATTTCTATACTTTTGATGCAAACGGATTTAGACGGATTAAAACAGATTATGAGGCGGTTTTCAAGGATTTTTAAGGGGTTTACCCTTTGATGATTTTCAATGGAGGAATAATAATGGGCTATGAAAC
>Ga0172364_10000455_pt1 | contig 29051 bp, 10 predicted proteins | sample LakKivSesite10cm_FD_114545 | JGI IMG/M metagenome (GOLD analysis project Ga0172364, IMG submission 114545) | Sediment microbial communities from Lake Kivu, Rwanda - Sediment site 10cm | ecosystem: Environmental > Aquatic > Freshwater > Lake > Sediment | place: Rwanda: Western Province, Lake...
GTCAACATACTTTGATTTCATTAAAGATATATCATTTTTTGTTTTGAATACACCAAAATTATTTGATGGCACAGCAAAACTTAAACGCAAATAATTGTCAAAGTAAAATACTTCTCTGTTTTCAGAAAAGTTTAGATAAGAAGATTCTTCAGAGTGGAAGGCAACTGGTTTAATACCAGTTTCATAAATACTTATAGGATTGTCAAGAAGACCAACGCAAACCCCAGAAATGCCATGATCAATCCCATATTTTTCTCTATAATAATTTTCAGCTGGTAAAGACATAACAATTTTTCTTGTTATGTATCTTTTAAGCTTAGGAGAATATAACTTTACAATCTTAGGAGCAAAAAGTTTTTTGAAAAAATCAATCCTGTCAGATAAAGTAGTATTGTTATCGTAAACATTTTGATATAAAGACGGTTGATATTTTTTTATATGGTTTAAGAAACTTCTTATATTTGAATCAGAATATTCCTCAAAAGGAAACACAAACTGACCAAAGTAAATTCCCTTTTTTAATATATTTTCTCTTTTAGAGTTACTGTATATTTCATCATACTCACAAGTAAATTGATCTTTAAACAAATTCCCGTCTAAAAAAGAAATAGGATCCAAAGAAGAATATACGACATGCTGATTTGATATAAGAACATATTTATTGTTATGTGATGTTGATGGATTTTCGTGACTCTCAAATCCAAAAGAATAAAAATTGCAGTTGTCAAAATTGTATTTGCCACTTCCTACTTTAAAATTTGGAGATATAGGAGAGCCGTATATTGATCTTTTTTCCCATATATTATTACGAGAAGACAAAAAACATGTTTCTTTTAAAGTAGAAGAAAGATAATAAACCTGGTTTAATCTTGGACAGAAAAAAGATAAATTATTAATTCCCAACAAAGAGGAAACTTTTTCTAAGCCAGATATAAATATAACTTCTAAATGATTGGAATCAAAATGAATTTCTTTTATTATGGCACTAATATTTATGCTAGACAATAAATTTAAAAAATTAGATTCTAAAAATCCGTCACAATCATATTCTTTGATAAATTCAAGACCTTCTGGTCTATTATTAAATATAATAATATCGCCTTGAGTCAAACTAGTGTTTAATAGTGACTCAGAAACGGAAAAAGATATTGAACCATCTGGACGGCACAGTACTGACATTTTATATTTTTATTATAAAAAAATTTAACATTAACCTGTTAAAAACGATATTTATACTTAAACTATGTATCGTCCATACAAAAATAACAAAATAATAACTTGTAGTTATATTTTATGAATTTTTTTGAATAATTTCTTGGGCAAGTGGCCCTGATGAACCACCAGGAGTCCAAGAAGCAGTAATATAATTTGGGTTTTGAGATGGCTTGTTCCAAGAAACGGAATCGTTTATATTGGTGTCAAGGGGAAGCATTGAAACACAAAGATATCCTCCCGTTTTCCCGTTTGCTGGACTTGAGGTAAGACAACAGTGCAATACAGAATACGGACTGTCTGCGATGTATTCAGGAGTTGCAGTCAGTGCCGTGGCAATATCGGATGCGATATCAACAATTATTACTCCACGAAGTGTTTCGTTTTCGGAATTTACACCACCTGTTTTTCGTAAACCAATTTTAATTGTTGGTTGGTTTGATTATAATATATTGTTATCAATTCCTAATTTATATTGAGGATGACTCATGCTGTTATCCATTCATAAAAGTTGCAAATTAATAATATCCGTATCCTCCACCCCCTGATGGCGGTGGCGATGGCGGTGGCGATGGCGGTGGCGATGGCGGTGGCGATGGCGGTGGCGATGGCGGTGGCGATGGCGGTGGTGATGGCGGTGGTGATGGCGGTGGTGATGGCGGTGGCGATGGCGGTGGTGATGGCGGTGGCGAGGGCCGTGTCGGCAGTGGTGGTGGCGGTGGTGATGGCGAGGTAGTTAAAACCTGAAATTCTAAAGTATAATTAGTGTTGGAACCTAACTGCTGTACCCTCACTGTATAATTGCCAGAATTATAAGGAGATGCTCCGCTCAAAATTTCTTGATCTGTATTTTCAGGTCCAAAATGTTGTTGTGCTAACATTAAATTAGGATTGTTTCCCGAAGTCCATGCACTACCAGCTTGTATGCCTAACCAAGCAATATTGTCAGAAGAACTGTAACTTCTAAGAAAAATCTTATCTAATATCTGATTTTCCCCTACAAGGAAGGTAAAATAATCACTATTTCCACCTACAGATGCCCTAACTAGGCCGTTACCGTTATTTAAAGTTGCAACAGTTGGTGAACCAGCAGAATTAGAAAGAGGTCCGTTTATGCTTTCATTCCAAATAGTATATCCTGAATTATTGGGATACAGTACAAATTTACTTCCACTAATTCTATACCATTGAAAAAGTATTTTTTGCAAAGATTGATTCCACCATGAGGACGGATCAACCGAAATCGCACCCCTATCACCTGACTGAAAAGAAGACAAAGACTGCTGTACTACAGGGGACGATTTTTTGTTTACATTATTTGGATTTTCAAGGAAAGAGTTGTCGTGTCTTGTATTTTTATTATTTAAATCAACATAATCAGAACCTTGAACTTTTGTATATTTTATTTTTAAATTATCTGAAACAGAGAAATTGCCTAGGTAGTAATACTGACAGGGATTTTCGAGCTTAAATAAATCATTTTCATTTTCTAGATATATATAAAAATTCATGTTAAATCTTTCAGAAACATATTTAAACAATGGAATACTTTTAACATCAACTATTGTATTTAAATAAATACATAATGAATTAAATCCAAAACTAGAATATTGCAAAAACAGCCTTTCTATTTCAGAAACAGATTCGTAAACACTATCATTTATAAAAACTATTTTTTCTGATTTATTAGAATTACTTAAAATAGAATTAACAAAAAACTTAATAGCGTTTTTAATTTGCGAATTTTGATATAAAATATTTTTACTAAAATTAAAATTAGAAATATTTTTAGGAACTAAAGGCCCAATAAGAATTTTATCTTGATTGTAAAAAGAATAATCAAAATTAATACCATTTATATAATCTTCAATATTAAATCTATAGTTCAAAAAACCAGATTCAATACTATAAAGCTTAATAAAATAAACAGACTTATATGAAGTATCATATATATAGCCAGAGCAGTCTAAATAAGATATATCTCTTGATGACAAACTAAAAACATTTGATGAAGAAGACGGGAAAAAATTATTTTTCTTAGTATTAATTACGTTTTTGACAAATTCATCTACATATAAAGAATATCCACGCTGATCGTAAACATAAGCTGATACATTTTTAACAGAAGGTATTGTTTTTAACATATTTTTTCTACACGTTAAAATTTCATTTACATATGGTTCTCCATCGATGTTTATTGAAAACATAGAATTCACGTAGTATTCAGATATTTCTTTTATTATCTTTTTAATTACATCAGTGTATAAATACGTATCTGAAGAATCAGAAACATTTCCAAAAGAAAATTTTTCACCCTTTATACTTAATCTTTCTCCAAGTTCTTCTGTAATTTTCATATTACATATCAATTCATCAACATAATCATAAAAAATGTCCACCACAAAATACTCATTTTCTCTTATTGATTTTAATGGAGAAAATTTGTTATTTTGATAAAAAGAAAATAAATCATAGTTTTTTAATGTTATATTTTTACTGGTTTTACTTTCAGTACAATCAATAATCAAATAATTTGAAAAATGCTCTTCTCCATAATTAAACACAATGTATTTTCCAGAATATGGCATCATGAAAACATGCGGATACGCAACATTTTTTTTATTATAGTTTTTTTGTTCATCAAAAGACATGCCATCATTATCTAAATAAATAGCATTACCCATATTTTTACCACCAGTAGAAATGTAATAAAGATCTAATTTTGACTGCACTTTAGAGTACGGGTCATATGGGTCAAAATAACCCTGATAGGGATCAATGTTGTTATTATCTACTCTTAAAAAAGTAATTGAATAATCTCCGTAATCTTTTTTATCAATAAAAATTCCATCATTTTTAGACGGAGAAACTAAAGAATCTATTTTTTTTGAAATATGGAATGGGTATTCGGCCTCATTGTAATTTGTAAATTTATAAGTTTTGCCATATGTTATTATTATTTCTGGCTGCTCCAATTGATCAAAATAAAATGCATTTTTTGAACCAGTTCCCATAAAACTACTATTTTTTTTCTCTTTAGTTTTTATGTTAAATTTGTATGGAAAATATGACCTCCATGAGCCATTTAAATACCTGTAATTAAAACCACCGTACTCGTCATTATATGGAGTCTGAGGAAAAAAATTATATTCTTTTAAATTCAATACATTTACTTTTCCACCAGATTTATTTTCCTTGAAGCTTCCATAATAAAATTTTGTATATTTGTCATTGGGTAAAATTTTTATAATGTAAAATCCATCTTTTTCTGTAATGTATTTACCATCATTTATTTTTATTCTTACATTGTCTCCAGAAGTAAAATCGTTTTTATCTGATATATAAAGATATTCTGATTTAGATTCAGAAGTATTTATAAACATTTTTGCACCGTAGTAGCCTGGTACTCCCACAAAAGACACTCCATCACAAGACTTTGAAGCTATATAGTCATATGATATTTGTATATTCTTGCCCACATTTGAAGCATCACTTAAATCCAATTCATATATCTTGTTTCTTTTTAGATTTAGTATATTGTAATTGTAGTTTAAAAAATTAATTCTTTCCCCAAGGGATGTTTTTTGAAAAACAACTTTTATAGATTCTGAATCAAGTAATGACAAATCATGTCTTAGGAAATCCATTATATCATAATCAAAATCAGCATCATCAAAAAATTTAAACATATCACTTTCATAAATACTTTTTGGGATAATAAATTCGTATAGATATCCTGAAAAAAGATTTATTTCTGGACGATCTTTTTCATTTATAAAAACTTTTCCATCTTTATAGGAAACAAAAAATCTTTGAACCTTTTCTGGAAGAGGCATACTCGCATATACTTTTTGGTATTTTGAATCCGCTACAAATAAAAGCTTCTGGTTGGTTAAGCAGCTTTTAAAGAAAAGTTTTTCCACACTATCATAGAAACCATCTTCTTTAATTTTAATATAAATTTCTTCAAAAGAAGACTGGTCACTTGTACTGCTAGCTATATAAAAATCATCTTTTATCTGATTGTCATAAAAAGTTTTTTGTTCAGAGCTTAGAGATCTAGACTTTTTAGAATTTGTTTTATATATTGTCATGTTATTTTCTCAAATCTCTAGGTTTTTTTGAATAATTAAAATTTTTATTTTGATAAAAATAGTTTACACTTATTCTGTCATTTATATTAGTAAAAACGGAAGAATTCATAAATTTAATAAGGCGATTTAGATAAAAAGATTTTTTCACACAATCATCATATCCATCAAAATCGCAATCATCAAAAGATTCATCGGTTGGATCAAAAGATTCACTTCCAAGGTCAACACAAGTTGAAAGCCTAAAACAACTAAAAGTTGGGTCGTTTCTTATAATATTTTTAATAAATTCTTTTCTTTTAGGAATAGATAAAGAATCCCATTCTTTTATTATGTTAGATAAATTTTCAGATATATTTGCTCGGTAATCAGATTTCCAAGGAAAAAACATATTAGAATAACCAGATCTAAGAAGAGTGTTAAACATATCAAGGTATTCAGAATTACTGTATGGCATATTAAGATATTCCTCCTCCTCCGCCGCCTATTCCTCCTCCTGGACCATCAGTACCTATACCAATCCCTGGAAGATCACTATCACTAATAACTCCCCTATTCTTACCGACAAGAGCAGACAAACCAATACCACCAGGTATAATACCAGTGAAGAAATTAGACAAGCCAGATATGTCATCAGAAAGACCAAATGCTATATCAGAAACCAACATTTGATAATTGGGAGAAAGAGAACTTTCACATACAGCAGATATTGGAATGTTTGGTGGCAAGTAATAGGACTTGTCTTCTGGATCATATGTACACAAAGAACCAGGCCTTGTAGGTATGGAGTAATTTTCAAAAGATATTCCAAGATCAGAAAGAAACTGATCTGTAACTCCCTGATCACCATCTGTTCCCTTATAAACATTTGCCAATATATCAACTTCAAAATTTGGATATGACAGAAAGAGAGAATTATATATTCCCATTTCTCGAGAAATTTCAGGAGAATATATTGAGCTATTAACTTTGTTTATATAAAATAAGAGTTTTCTAATATTATTTCTAGTGAATCTATGTATGCCTCTTTCGGTAACTTGCTTAAGAGCATTGGTCGTATTTGTTGTCATATAGTCAACATGCTCTTGCATAGAATCAAAATTCTTTTCAAGTACAATGTAATTACTTATTTTATCATCAAAGTTTGCAAGAGAAATATCAAGCATATCAAATATTTCTTCATATGGTTTTTTAGCCCTACTACCATCATTTATTACACGCCCATTAAGTTTTATTTGAACGGATGAAGCAAAATCATGATATGCCCAACCGCCATTTTTGCAAGAGTAAACACTATAATCTCTAACACAAGAAAATTTGTCAGTTAAATCTATTTTATATTTACTGTAAATAGCACATGGAAAATTAAACTGATCAGAACTATTTTTTATATTTTCTAAATAAATTTTGTCCTCATAAGAAGAACCATTTAAGTAATAAGATGGCACGCTGAATTTGTATCTTCCAATTTTATCATTATGGAAATCAATATATGTAGAAAATCTAGATAGAGATTTTGCCCTAATAATCCTGCCCTCTTGAGCAAAATATAGTTCACCAATTCCAGTATCTCCAGTATCAGTTTTTATTGAATAAATGTTTGTAAACGTTCCCTGATACTTTAACCCATGAGCAAATTTTTTAAATTTAAGAGATGGACTTCCATATATGGATGTAGATGACGAGGTAATAAAACAATTTTTGTCTGTAGCAACTATTAAAAATTCTTTATATATACATGCTGATTGTATATTCTCTGACACAAAAGAGTAAATTGTTGAAATTCCGTATTCTTCATATAACAAGTCACCATTAGAACTCAAGTCGCTCTTGCTTATTCTGTATACGTTGCGTCTTCCTATAAGAAAATAATACAATTTACCGTCTTGGTATTTTTTAATAACTTGCTGTATAATATCGTTTTGATACAAATTAAAATGTATAATCCATTTACCAGATTTATCATAAATATAAACTCCGGATGACATAACAGCAAATAACTGATCATCTATTAAGAAACAAGAAAATACCTCATTGGATCTAAGTGAAATAACTGGCATTTGAGTCAATATTGGTATGTATCCTGAATTTTGCACAACCTGTACAACAAATTTATATATACCAATATTTGTTGAAACATATGAAACATTATCTTCAAATACAATGTCATGAACAAAACTTACGCCACTTATGAATTCAGTATATATTAAATTTATAGATGGAGGCTCTGACAAATTACCATTTGAACTAACCTCAAATACGGTAAATCCTCTTGCATGTATAACCGAAAATATGTTTCTACCACCGAATGGAGTGTACTTTATTTTTATTGGTGGACCAAAATCGAACGGAGGCTCTGATGCCAAAATAATATTAGTACTAAAACTATCATAACTATAACTATAATAAATTCCACTACTTGTAGCATATATTATTAAAGATTTGAAAAAATTAGGCACAACAAAAACATCATAGCATATAAAAGGATTGTCATAAACGTTAAAACTTGAAGGCTCTGCATCCTCTGGAACATCCTGTAGAATATCAGAAGAACTACCAGAATCGTCAACTAAATACTGAGTACTGTTTTTTAAAAAAAGTTTTTTACCTTGTTCGTTGCTTGATATTATATATTTGTATCCATCTTCTGAACTACAAATACACTGAAGTGGGACAAGCTCTTCATCTATTCTTCCAGAGTGATCAACTGTATCAAATTTTGTTTTTTCTAAAATTCCCCTATCAAATTGTTCAGCAAAAAGTGGACCAAATTTATCGTAAGAAAGATCTCCTGATGCTTCAGAAAAACCCAAAAACACTAAATCTACAGATACGGGAGAAGAAAATACATGTACGTTAGGATTAAAAGTAGAACCCTGATTGGGCCATAAAGACTTAGAAAAAGTAATTATTTTTTTATTATAATCTATTTCATATAGAACTACATTTTTTAATCTATTAAGATATAAATCAACTCCAGAATATCTTATTGGAAAATCTGTACTGGTGGAAAATTTATTGTTTTCTTCGTCTACGGGAGACCAATCAGATATTCTGTATATTTCTGAAAGATCAATTCTTTTATCAGATGAATCAGTCAATAAATGGTCATGACCTGTTAAAAACAGATCGGTTTCTTCTAAAACCGGGCTTTCCATATTTTTTAAAATTCTTCTAGAATCTTCAATGTAATAATTATTAAAATTTTTAGCCACTCTAGCTATTTCTATACCGGAACTGTCTCCAGAATAATCAACAAATATCTCAACTTGATTTGATATACTCCTTATGCCAAAAGAATAGTTTCCATTTTCTAAAAATATATTTGACAATGAAAAATCGCCGCTATCGAATTGAGAATTATATATTGGAATAAATTCATAACTATTGGGATACCTACATAAAATTTCGACTCCATCACCACCAAAGTCATCAATTCTATCCCAAGAAAAAACCAAATCTTGACCAGCTCTTGCACAATTAAAATTAAACTTGGTCTCAATATTTAAATTTGGTATGAATATTAAACCAGACATATTCATACTTTCACTCAGACTTTCTTTCCCCCAGCTGTCAACGGCAGAAACTCTATAATAGTATGATTTGCCTGATTCAATCTCATAATCTTCATAAACAAAAATATTATTTTTTACCGTTGAAAGTAAGTAAAATGAAGAAGATTCCTGAGTTGATCTATATATTTTAAAATAAGAAATATCTCTCTGTGTGAATGGATATATCCAAGAAAAAACAACTCTGTTTGCAACAAAATATGCAGACTGAGACCTGGGAGATTCAGGAGGCAAAAGGTCTTCAAATAAACTTAAATATATAAAACCGCTTTGCTTTTCACTCTTGTTATTAAAATCATCTATTGAATATACGTCAGCCCTGTAAGCATACCCAGGTCTAACTATGGAAGAATTAAAGTTTACTAAACTTATATCTCTAACTTTTCTTTTTGCAACAATAGAAAATTTAGAAAGATCGTAATTTATTTTTATATTATTTAACTGATCGGGTTGAAGCCAACTTAAAAATAAAGAATAAACAGTGAAATTAGGATCTCCATAAATTGCCGGAACAGCAGAAGAATTTATTAATAATCTTTTTTTAGAAAATTTATAAAGATATGAACAGTTTATGCCAGATGGGGCATTGTCAAGATTTTGAATATTAATGATTTGAGAAAACAAAATAGTTCTACGCCCGGTCATAGAAGAAGCTGAAGCTAATCCTAAAACAGGAATAGTTGTAAGCCCTTGAACTATTTTTGAAAACAAAGATTCTATCGAGTCACTAGGAGAAAATTTTATTTTTATGCCATTTGACGGCCAATAAATTTCAGGATTTGCTAAACTTGCGCCATTTATATTAAGATCAAACTCAGAAGCTTGAAAAGTCTGTAAAAATGAAGTGTCAAACTCTACTGTTAATTCATTATTAGAAAGAGAAAATACAAAATACTCTTTGAATACTAGAGATAGCATTAAGTCAATATTTGCATTAGTGCCCGAACCACCTTCTCTTCTATCTTCTATAGAATAAAATTGTATAGAATTATTTAACTGAACATTTGAAAAATCTTCAATTATATTGTTTATTTTTGCTTCATATATTTCTATATCAAAGAATTCAATATCAGAAGGATTATTAGTTGAAATAGATACATCAATTGAACCATTTTCTTTTGAACTAATAAAAACACCAGAGGGTTTTTCTGGAGGAAATATGTCAATTACTCCAAGATAAGTAAAAACACCAGGAGACACAACTCCATCTTTAATCTTAAATACTCCGAATAAGTATCTGCTTTTTTCAGAAAAAGGCACAGTTGAAGTAGCTCCATCGGATTGAGTAAAAGGGAGACCAGTAAGATATATTGAATTTTGACCGTTAAAAAGTTGAATAAAATCACTTGTAGACTTTATAGCGTTTGTCAAAAGCTCAAGTTCTATTATTCTGCATTTATAAGTAGCAGAAGGATCGTAATCAGAATCATCATACTCATCAAAAGATATTTGCCAATTAATATTAAAACTTAATAACCCATTAATAACTAAAGCACTTTGATAGATATATGAAATCTCATCTTCTAAAGAAAACTCTTTCGTAGTTATTAATTTTTCTTGAGAAGCACTATATTTACCCGATCTAGATATAGAATATATTTTAATTTTATATCTGGTGTTTTTCTTTAAATTTTTAATAACAAAATTATTTATCGAGTCATCTGCAATATAGCTGATCTCATCTCCTATTGAAGAATAGGATGAATCTATCTCTACTATTTTTATATTATAACCAGATATATTTTTATAAGAAGGTCTACTCCATATAACCTGAACCCTTGTATTGCCAACTACAACAGACATAAATTTTGGTGGATCAGGAGTTATGCTTTCATCTGGTACAACTATGTCTATAGTGGAATAAGAATTAGAATAATTTCCATTTATATCAACACTTTCAAAATAATAAATATATTTTTTACCAGGCTCAACATCATTATCAGTAAATATATTTTCATTTGAAGTTTGAACAAGAACAGATCTGGAAAAGTCTTCAACTCCGTCATCATAACTATCTCTATAGATATTTACATAAGAAACATCTTTGTTTTTAATTTCCCAAGATATCTTTGTCCTAAAATAATCAATAAATTCAACTGACACATTTGATGGAGGATCAGGATTTATGTCATCCTTAAATGATAGCTGCTTTATATTTTGTACCAAATTTGTATTAAAACTAGGCTTGTATTTAGATCTAACCTTAATAGATGCATCTTCAATTTTTGCAAAAGCTATTTCACTATCTGTTTTTAATTCTCTAAATTTTTTATCTATAAATGCACTACCAGCAGAAACAAACAAAGTATCATCATCTTTTATTTTAACACCGAATCCATCTATAACGCCATCTTTAATTGAATTGGAAAGTCCGTTAAAATACAAATCCATAGATGTAAATCTAAGTCTGTCAAAATACGCAGAATAATTATCGCCGTAATAAAAATATGGAAGCTGAAGATTTTTTGTAAATTTTGGCATTTTAATTGTCTAGTCTAAGTTTTATAAGCTCTCCATTTTCAAGCTCAAACATCATAGCGAAACTTCTTAACACGGGTACATTCTCATAGATACCGCAAGAAGGACCAGTTCCGGTCTGAGAAACTTGATAGACATAGCTATTATTGTTCCATGAAAATTTTTCACCATCATTTGCATCTATTGAAAGGAAATATCTCTTGTTTACTTCAAATTCGAATTGCTCAAAATTAGGAGTTACTCCTATCGTTGCTATTTCTCCAGCTTGCAATGGCACACCATCTTGAGGAAAAGAAGAACCATTGTACGACCAGCCATTTGTATCAACTTGACTGAAAAGACTATACAGCAAATTATTTCTTGCCTCATCAGCAAAGAATCTTACTCTAAAATGAAAATTTGCAAAATCTAATTCATTAACAAAGTCAAAAGTGACCATGTTAAAGAAATTAGTGCCACACTGTTTTCTAAGTAGAATATTTGATTCTATTTCAGTTGGTTCGGAATCGTTTTGAGATATCATGTATATCTTACAGTAATAATTTTCATCGCAAGTAAGAGGCAAACCATAGGGTATAAATGAGAAGTATCTAGTCTGTCCAGTCCTTACTATTGAAGAAGAACCTACGGGGAAATTTTCACCATCTACCTTAAAATAATTAGGACTAGAAATTGTACTAACACTAAATAAAAGGTTTGATTGAGCTGGGTCTTCATATACCTCAACCCTAAAATCAACAGACACAGAAATTGGATCTTCGTTTAGATATGACCATATTATAGAATTTGCAAATATCGCTGAAGAATATGGATCATTGTCAGGTATAGGATTTGCAATTTGACCAACGATTTGAGAAGTCAATAGCCTAACTCCTATTCTTAGATTACTACCAAACTGAGATTCATCTGTTGAAAATATTCTATTTTCTGGTATAATCTGATAAGAACTAAATGAGGTATCATCTGTGGTATTTATTCCAAATAAAATACTAGAACCGAATGGAAGTTCTTTCTGACTTGTTAAAATACCTCTCTTAATTTTTGATGGTAAACTAAAATTAACAGTAAATACCTCTGAACTTGAACTGCCAAGTGAAACTACTCTTAAACTCCTAACAGATGGCGCAAGATTATCTTGAGACGCACTTCTCAAAACTATTCTAACCTGGAGATACTGACCCTCCATAAAACTTAGGTCATAATTATTGCTAGAAGAACTAAGAACTACAGTATAGTCGGATGCAAGAATTGAATTCCTGGAAACACCACTTCTTACTTCAAAATATACACTGGTATTGGGCGGCTCTATAACATCCCATGATATACTACCCCAAGTTATGTGACCAGAAGTGTTATTAAATATTTCTGTTTCATAAATTCCAACTTCTACCATAATTTTATCAGCAGAATAGAATGTAGCATCCCCATCTATAACTCTTAATTTTTGACCGTTTGCTCCGTCTATTTCTATTATTTTATTTGATATTGAAAATGAATCAAAATTGAAATTTTCTGTTTCTGGAGTTATTTTTACGAATAAGTTATCATTATAGCCATCCTCTGGACTAGTATCAGGATCACCATTAATGTCAGTCTGATTTCCAGCATTATCAATTAGTTTTGCAAATATTCTAACTTCATTTTGAACATTCTGTATTATTTTTCTAACATCACCCTCTGTAACGTACACTATGTTACCATTTACGTCCTTGAATATATCCATAATTTTATGAGAAGAGCTTCCTTTAAGATTCCAAGTTCCCTGGAATACATACAAACCCTTATCAACTGCAGCAAAAATTCTATTTGTATTGTTGAATTGCAAAGTAGCCATTCTGTTTACATCTAAATTTCTCAAAGTTTGGAAAGAAGTTATAAATGGAACACCAGTATTTAGAGACCTTATTATTTTACCTCTACCCTGCAACCCAGCATATATAGAAGTTCCTATAGACGTTATAGACACAACAGAAGTTTCAGCATTATGTATAATTGTTGGGTTGCCAACAGTAGGAGCAACTGGAACTTTAAATATTCTAGAATCTGCAGAATTAGGCTGCTTAGTGCCAAATATTACAAAATTTTCAAAACCAGTCACACTCATTATGCCGTTGTCAATATTAGATATTGACCTTTCCAAATTATTACCATCAAATGAATATAAGCTACCTGTTGACTCACTGGAAGAAATCCTATATGTGCCAAAATAAAGCTTTCTGGTATTTGAATTATAATGAGGATGACTTACACCATTCGAATCTAAAGTTGCCACTGGAGAAAATGAAGCTCCATTAGTAGACATAAATATTTTTGCAAAACCATTTGCCTTAGATACACCAACAATTAATCCATTATTAAATCTATAAATAAATTCAACTCTAGATCCAGCCTCTTCATCCAATGACACAAAATTTTCTTCAAATTCATTATTTGAGTTTAAGTAATATATTCTTGCTAAATTAGAAGTTCCTATAAGAGTAACCACTTTGCCGTCAGTAGTTCTTGTAAAATAATTGCCACATCTGCCAATAACACCCTGAGGAAGATTAGCGGACACAGATCCAGAAGAAGAGCCTAGATCTACATCAAATAAAAACTCTTCTTGGAAAGGAACGAATGGCTTATTGCTTGTTCCGTCTGAGGTAAAATTATCATAATTAGATATAACCATTCCAGATACACCACTGACCTTATCGTAATCAACCAAATTACCATCGCTATCATCTATCTTTATAAACTGAAGTTTAATTGTATTGGGACCAACCTGTTCGACGTATCTAAGCTTAGCAATAGGAGGCTCCTTATCAATAGTGACCTCATCGTATGGCAATTTAATTATTTCATTTCTTGTAGTAATCGCATCGGCCACCCCATCACTTATTACTGAATATATAGAATTATTTTGAGTTATAAGATTTTCCACACTAAATGTCTTTGTTCCGAATGCCTCTATCTCAGCTCTATTTTGAGAATAATCATTGTAAAGTCTTATATCTTTTCTTACCTTTATATACACCTCATCATTTGGCAGTATTTTATCTTCAAAATATATAATTCCATATTTAGTGCTAATTCTATAACCTCTGGTTATTCTCTTTTTATTCAAATAAACCTCAACATAATATTTACCTTCACCGTCATCCTGAACGGGAGGAAAAACAAATTTTTGTCTTGGCTGAGATAGGGATTGTGAATTTTGAACTTGTTCAACATTTGTATCAAAAACTATATTTATATTTGATCTATCAAAAATTTGTATGTATTCTGTCTGATAAGAATATATATCTTTAAATATAAGTCTATATATATAGTTAGAAGAAACAATTAATAAATTTTTACTATCTATGTACTTTACGGATTTTATGTCATTAATATTAAATAGTTCTGCGTCCTGCAAGAAATCTTTGTCAGATCCCTGTATGCCAACATATCTTGCGATTGTATCAACTGATTTTATAGAAGAACCACTTGATAGAAATATTTTATTGCTTGTTGCAAAAAATCTAAGATTGTCATCGACACATTCTACCGAGATTGCAGGATAACTAAAGTTTAGCTCATCAGAAAACTGCTGAACATAAGAATTGGAATTTAACTTGGAATCTATTTGATAGACCCCAACATTTGTGCATATCCATAAATAGTTTTGATCAGAAGAAGCAGAATAAATTTTATTTATACTAGCTGAAATTGAAGAAAGTGGATATATAACTATCTCTAAATTTTCTCCTAAAGTCAAATTTATAGAAAATACATTATCTGATTCGTATGGATCAATAAAAGGTATTTTTTGTATTATTGAATTTTTATAGTTTTTAATTATAATAATATTAGAATCATCTATTAAAACTAAATTATCATTAAATTCAAGTATATAGTCGAAATTTTTACTTAGTACACTAGAGCCCTCTCCTGTAACATTTAAGACAAAGAATCTAAAATGATCACTTGAAAAAAGTAATTTTTGCTTTACACTAACAATCATATTTCCAAATGAATCAAACTTTAAACAATTGATATTGTCAGATTCTGTAAATCCAGAAGAAGAAACAAAATGTGTTATGTTGTCGTTTTTAATATCAGAAGAATCAAAAACTAAATTTTTTCTTGCAGAAACAAATATTATATTTTTAAGTGTTTTTGTCCAAACATCGCCATAGTTATTAGGCCTTGCATATACATAATTTATGTCTGGTAAATTATATGTAGTGGGACCAATTAGATCAATATAGAATGGATCCCTACTTTCAGAAAAACTAAACTTTATGTTTTTAAATCTCAATTTTCCAGAAATTGAGTTTGAAGAAGAACCAAATATTAAAGATTTTCTATTCAAATCTGCAACTAGAATTTCGTCTGGATCAAAACCAGAATAAGAATCAATACCTACAGAATAAGCACCTGAATAAAAAGATAAATCATATTTTATATTATATAAATATATTGATGAATTTTCTATGTTGGAATCAATACCAAGATAAAATATGTCCTGTATATCCTCAATCGATTTTGGACTTGTAAATAAATTCACATACCTTGTTTCAGGAAGAACTATTCTAGTGTCATACCCTCCCTCTTCTCCTACTTTACTTCCAGAAGAAAGCCAATTTCTATATTCTCTAGACCATCTTGCGGTATATATTTCTTGAATTGAATTTTCTATTGACGAAGAATTTATTTCTTGATTATACGGATCAACACTGTAATTTCTTGGTTTGTAAAAATTTAATACCAAATCTCCATTTTTTGATGTATATGGATCAGTTATATCATCAATAAGAGACAAATATGGCCTTACACAATCAAAATTGTAAGAAACGGAAGTTATAATTTTTGGTATAGTAAGAGAAGAAAGACCAGGTGATATCTGTCTGTAATAAATTCTATTAAATCCATTCAAAATGTCTTGCCATACAATGTGAACATTATTGTCAAAATCTATACAGATACTTGGAAAATCTGCCTGTTTGCTATCAATATTACTGACATCAAAATCTGTTCCTCCAGAGTAGGCACTGTTCCAAGACTTTGATCCAGAATTATATCTAGCAAGTTTTATTTTCTTTCTTCCAAATATATTCTTTTCACTCCAAACAACAAAATAATTTCCAGCTTTATAAGCATGATCTATATTAGAAACTTCTACTTCCGAACTGGAAACCTGTGAATCAAAACCAGAAAAACCAGAACTTAGCCATCTAGACTGAGAGAAATTATACTGGCAAAAGAATATATCTGACTTTCCAAACTTTTTATCAATCCAAGACACATACATATTATTATATTCATCTACAAGTATTTTGGGGCCAATACTAGATCCAGACTGATCAACTATTTTTACTGGAGTTGACCATTTGCCATTTTTATACACAGAGTAACCTATGTCAGATTTACTATTAGCGTATATCTCAAACACCAAATGAACGTTTCCAAAACTATCTATACAACTAGAAGGTTTTGATGCGTAGTAGTCAGTGCCAACAGCTATAGCGGGACTAGACCATGATCCACCTGGTGCTTTAATTATAAATTTTATTAATTTGCCATCTGAATTTGATTCTTCCCAAAATATTACTTTTTTACCAGATCTTGCACTGCAAGATATATTGTCCTTTTCTATTCCAGAAACATTAACAGATTCCATGTCTCCTTCGTCAATGGCAACCCACCCGCCATCATTCTTATTAAAAAGTCTATATTTGCCATCTTTTATAGCAACATGAAATGATGAAAAGTTTGATGAAAGATCAATATTTGATGACTTTATTCCATTTACAATCAATGAATCAGGCAAAGTATCTATTTTAAGTTTATAACTTCCATCATTTAAATATACACCAAAAGATCCATCGTGGTTTAGCCTATTGGGACTCAAACCATCTTCTGCTAAAAGAGATTGAACATCAAATTTAAATGTGTATCCGATTTTATTAGAAGCAAGTGTATCCCATTGATCTCCGGCAAAATTTTGAGATAGATAGGAATAAGAATTATTTATACTGGAATATGCATTTGCGGCGTATGGATCGAAAGAATCTTCAAAATCAGATATCAATATGTCTATAAAATCAAAAATAGAATCATTAAAAGAAGCTATCCTGCTACAAGGTATACCAGAATATTTTTCAACTAAAAATATTTCATAAAAAACACCAAATGGGATATTATTATCGGTTAAAGAACTTATGTTTATGTTCCTTAATATACTAACCATGTCTGATATATTTTTACCAGAAAGATCAATTAATGCAGAATTTATATATTCTTCAGAACCAGAAATTTTTGTTATAGACAAAATATTGTCTTGATAAGACATTGAGTAATCAACAATATTAAAAAAATTGTTTTTTTCAATTTTTGCTACAGAAACAGAACCAGAAAATATATTAAATGAAGTTTTACCATTATTTGCAAAACTGGTATCAAACTCAAAGCAGCTAGATTCAACTCTAAAGGACCCTGGAGAAGAAGAGACAAGATTCCATCCATCTTTTTCTAAATCAACAACAGAGCTACACGGAGTATTTATGTCCCATCCGAATACTGGTAAGTCGTTAAATATACTTATACCCCTACTATGATATATAGACAATTTTTTACCATTTGGAGACAACTCCATACCATTAAACGTAAAATTGTCAACTGATAGATTGGAATACTGATTTTGTGTGGAATTAAGATTAAAATCTATAAAATTTTGATCAGGCGTAAATTTGTAAAGCTTAGAAGACTCTTTAAAGTTAAAAGAATTTACGGAAACTATAAAGTGATTATCTTTGGCAGCCATTGAAGATATAAAGCCTTCTGGAAAAAATGCTCTTTCTTCAAAACTTTGAGCGGCATATATGGATGAAACTCCAGGCTCGAATATGCCATCAACATTTATATTTAATTTTTCAACCTCTAGTGCAACTTCTTTTTCTCCATCTGGTCTTGATCTTAAAGTAATGAATTTTTGCGTAGAAGAAGAAACCAAATATGTTGAATCCATTTTTTTAACGCCATTAACGAAAAGAAAGAATCTATTACCAATTACTCCAATTAAAGTTTCGTGATACTGAGCGTTATTATTGGTAAATTCTATTTTTGAAGAAGTGTCAAATATAACCAAAGTCTTATTCAAATATTCTATAACTTCATAATAAAATACACCGTCCGAAAATTGCATAGAATATCCAGCTAATTGACTTGGCTCACCAGAACCGACATTGTGAATTTTTGATTTTAATAAAAGAGTATACCCTACTTCGTTTGAAACATTTTCTTTCCAAAATTTACCTGAGAAATAGAAGTTTATTTTTCCAAAATTTCTAAAATTTTTATCATCATAAGAAACAGAAATAGATACAAAATATCTTGCACCAGGCTTTAGAGCCTGGGCAGGAATGGTATAATAATCATTTTCATATTTACCCATAAATGACAAGACATCATTAGATCCATCTCTTGTACCTATTATAATTTTAAAAAAGTTAGGATTTTTATTTCCTGGTTTTTTTAACCTCCATCTTATCACAGGCTGGTCACTAGAAACCACTGGATTAGAGAATTTGCCATCTATTGACATGTCAAAAACAAAATAACCAGAAGATTGTATTATTTTTGATTCACTTCTTACAACAGGACCAAAGTTAGAAAAATTTTCAGGTCTCACAGTAAAGTAGACAACATCATCTTGTCTTAAATTTAATCTTACAAATTTTCTGTTATTTGCCGTCTCTATGAGCTCTTCATTAACATACCATTTAATTTCACTTGCATCATTAAAAATTACATCTCCAAAAGAACCAGAAGACAATTCTTCTATAAGAGAATATGATGCCTCAAGTATATCTTCTTCAACTGGATCAGGAGGAAGTATTTGCAAGTAACTTACTACAGGAGTCTCTGCCTTAATCTGAACAGCTGGTAGACTTACAGCTATTCCTGTTTCAAGATCATCAAAAGCCAGTATCTGAGCATACCATATATCATTATATGATATTCTACTAGATGGAACAATTTTTGAATTTTTTAAATTAGTTTGCAAAACATTATTTCTAAACCAACTTATTTCAACAGAAATTTCTTCTCTGCTTTTTTGGAAATCAATAACTAAATCATTATCAATACTAAATGTAGAATTTAAATATTTTGCATCTATGACAAATGGAGTGTGATTAACTTTTAGTATAAAAGAAACCCAATTAGAAGAAGAATTATTGTCATAAAACTTTATTTGACCAAAGTATTGAAGATTTCTGCCTAAAGGCAAAGATGGAGAGAATATATAGCTACCAACTGAGGCTGAAAAATTAGACATACTAAACCTGTCTCCTTCAAAACTATCAGTTCCGTGATTATCGCTAGATCCGCTAATCCTTAAATCAAATTTTAAAAATTCAAAATTTATGCTAGCGTAATCTGAAAAAGACCAACTAATATGAACATCATTAGGCCTACACCTAACCCCACTTAATATATCAGAAGAACCGTTTATTTTGACTATAGGTATCATTTTATTCTAATTCAACTATTGATCCAGTAAATTTAATTCCAGAACCAGGAACAATAACAGTAGAAAAGTTATTTGTTATACCAATAACATTTATACCATTTAAAGACTCTTGACTATTAAGTAATTTCGAGTATTGCCATACCGACTCCTTTGATTCCAATAGTCTTCCATCACTTAAACCCAAATATTGACCTTCTGAAGACCCTTCAGCGCACAATACCCTAACAGTCGAAGGTATAGAACTTTTAATTAAAAATTTACCACCAGTAACTTTATATATGTCAAACAGATTAGTAACTATTCCATAATTGTAAATATCAAAAACGTCTTTTTCTGTGAAATATGGTCTGTCTTCAAAATCATCAGATCTTCTATTAAAACAGGAAACTTCATTAACAAGACTAGAAAGACGTATACTCCTAAAAGAATCACCAAAACATCTTGAGTTTAGAACAAAGTCAAAGCAGTTTTCAGGAGATGGTAAGGAAAAATATTCTACTCCATTTGAATACTGAGAAGGAGCCTCTCCATATATAGAGTATGTCAATTCTTGGCAATTAACATAAATTTTTAAAAAATAAGACTCTGTAGGATCGTTATTACCTGACGCTGGAATTGCAGGCTGACCCATAGATATAACAAGATTTGTCCATTTGTTGACGGAAAAATTTTCTGTTTTAAATTTGTAATATTCTGATGAATTGTTTTTTCTAATCCAAAAATGAATGGAGCTTACATCTGGGCTATCAGTTGATTCTTCAAATATAAAAAATTCACTAAACTTATTTGAAGATGCGTCATTAAATATCACATACTCGTTTGTTGAAGCATCAAGAGAAACCCTAGCTTGACAAGCAAGCATTCTTCTTCTTGTAACAGACTGCTGATTGGCAACTATAGAACCAAAAGATGTGGAAAAATAGTCAATACAAAAAACCCAATCGGTACCAGAAGAACTATTTGGATAAGGACCAAAATATTTTTTGCTCAAAGAATCAACGATAATCTTGTACTCAACCCCGTTCTTCATAGAAATACTGTTTTTATTATTTGAGCTAGAAACATATTCAATATCTGTTACAGTTGAAGAACTATCCGCATTAAAAGCAGTAATATTTGGTATGGAATTTATAAAATAAGAATATGGACTAAGACTCTGATCAAATTCATATGCAAATGTCCTATCAAATGAATATGGCATATTAATTTACCTCGCAATCAAAATTCATAAAAAGTCTTTGGTCGAAATTATTTATATTATTATTTTTAATAACTCGTTTAATCCAAATATAAATTGTATCCATTGATTTTATGGTTGATGAATACCTTTCTGTAAATATTGGAGGTATTGGTAATAAAATATTTTGCAATGCACCTATTGCCTGATATCTAACAACACCCAGGAAGCCACTAAATCTAGGATCTGAACTTTCATCCATGGATATACCTTTTACTGAAGACCTAGAGGGAGATGGACCGAAAATAATTTGATCACTAATTGATATTGAAAATGGAAGTGGTTCATTAAAAATAATTTGATTTGTTGATGAATTATAACTAGATATATATCTTTTATGAGAAGAGCCATCAGTAGAATTAACAACTATAGGCATGCCAACAAGAAGTGATGGAGAAAAAACTGAATTAGAATTAAACCTTGAAAGCAATAAATCTGTCAAGAGTGCGTTAACATTAATTGAAAAATTGTTTCCTGATATGTTGCCTGAAACAACTCTCTCAAATAATGGTATTTCAAAAGCAAAATCATATGTATAATATGGAGATGACTCCCATGAAAATCTTGCAGATATGTTTGAGCACACAAAATCACCCTGTTGAGCATTAATATTTAAACCAAGACATCTAAACTGAGTAAAATACTGACCAGACTCATCAAATGTAAAATTAAATATATCTGTTTTATCATTTCTTTTTACTTTAGAATTTATAATATGGCACTGAATAGGAGTAAAATAAAGGCCTCTTTCTATTATCTTAAAAAAAGCAATATTATCCTGCTGCTCAGCTCTTATAAATTCAACAGACATTATTTCTTCATCTATTGTTATTTCAATAATACTACCTTGCTGAAGGTCACCATAGATACCATGATCATGAATACTTATATTTATAGAATCTGAGTACATGTTTTCTTTTAAAAAACTATTTCCAAAAACATTTCCATCAGAAAGGTAACCGCCAATACTATTTTTAAATTCGCTTGGAAGATATGTCTGAGAATTAATGTCAGACATAGTGTAGAACATTTCATAATATAAAGAACTATCAAATGTAGAAGATCCTAAAAAAGCAGATCTATAAGAATTTGTTTGGGAGGATCCTCTAGAAGCACATATATAATACCAACCATTATAATAAACAGATTCGTACTCCCTAAAGTCACTAAAAAGAAAACTAAGATTTGAAGTTTCTATTCTGATTCCTATGCCAGGAGTACTCTTAAAGTAAGAGTACATATTGTATATATTATTACCACTCAATAAATATTCAACTTTTTTAAATTCATTTCCATTTTTGTCATAAAAATATCCATTTAAATATATAAAATTATTAGAATTTTCTACTAAAAACTTTGCTTTTATATACCCAGAAATATTGCTTGAAAGAGAGTTTACATTTTCAGTATCGTACCTTATTCTAAAAATAGGATTTTTACTCTCTACAGGAGAAGAATATTCATTTTTGTTGCCATATATTTCTAAATTTAAATCGGTTTCTTCATTTGTCATATTAATATATCGCTCCTGACTATGTTTTGTCCATCAAAAGAATATATTTCTGCTCCTAAATTAACATATATATTCATTACATTATTTTTTGTTTTTTCAATAAGCCTTATTGGCTTTTTAAATGTACTAATGTCTGCGACAATAGAAACAGATGATGCGTTAAGCCTGTAAAGTGAGCCATCATCACAACCAAGATAATAACTATTTTTATAAAATTCAATTGAATTGCACATGGTGTTTTTTGAGATACTTTTAAATATTTCAAATAAAGTATTATTACTAAATCTTTTTATTTCAAGTGACCTATTAGAGTTCTCAAAAGACATTACAACGTCGTCTGCAGAGTTTTTTATGGCGATACAGGGCAAAGGGAGCTCCTTTACCATAGTAAATATTTCAGTTTTCCTATACAAATAATATAAGCCATTTTTTTCTACTGCAAAATACGCCGAAGTACCATCTGAAGATGAAGCAGTTACATTAAAATTTTCTATATTAAGGTTGCTTGATCTAAAATAATTTATGTTATAAGTAAGTGAAGAATTATACTCCAGTGAATAATCAGTTCTATTGCCAGCTACATCTTCAACCAAAGCACCTATGTAGGTTTTACCATCTTCATCTAAAACGGTATAAAAATTGTTAATATCATAATTTCTTGGTTCAGACTTTTTTACTTCTTGTATTTCATTTTCTTCATTAAATCTAAGTTCTTTAAAAACAAAACCATTTATTCCAGTTGTGTCATCATAACTATAAAGCTTTATTGATACATTTGGATCTGATATGTATTCAGAGTCATTTTGTATTTTTATGGCAGTTTGTGGAGGTTCCGTATCAATTATACAAAGTCCAGGATTTGTTATGTTTAAATTTTTAATTACAACATCGGAAGATCTGTTCCCTAAATCGTCCGAATAATAGCATAAAATTTCATAATCATCAGAGTTGGGAAGATCTGCTATGTTCCATTTTATCTGAGAAATACTAGAATCAATCCTCTCGGCTATTGCGGAATTTAATATACCTAAAAAGTTAGAAGAAAAATAAGAATAAAATCTTATGTTACTTTTTTCAGAATAATTTAAATAAGAATTGTCTATCAAAATTTCTATAGTATTTGAATATGATTTGTTGGAAACAGGATTGATTAGCACTGGATCTTTTACTAATCTAGGACGAAAAGAAAAAGACCTTGCCATAACATTTTTAATTGATCTTATGCCCTTTCTAGAAACACCACATGTAGCCAGTCTAATATTATTACCAAAAATAGGCTTTTTAAAGAAAAGTTCATATTCGCGAACACCTATTGGAAGTCTTGCTATAAAATCCCAATTGGTATTATCTATCCCATCATAATTTAAAGTTACAAAAAAATCAAAATAAAATTGGTCGTCTGGATAGCTTATGTTATCAAAAGTTACTAAAACAGATTGATCAGGAAAAAACTCCTCACCACCCGAAGGCGACAATATGTTTTTTGCAACTAAATCTGCCATAATATTTCCATTAGAGTATAATTACAAAAAAAATACATGAACTCATCTTTCAGAATTATTTTTCAAAAAATTGAAAGTTCCAGAATAATAACCAGATGAACCAAAACTGTTTTTAATATCATCTTTATTATAGAAATCAAGTATATAGCTAGCATAATTAACTACTTTAATTTCTGTATTCAAGTTTGCAGATCTATACTGCCTAAATTCAGAAAATAAATCAAATATGTTTGGCATAAAACACTCACCAGGAATAGTAATCTGCAAAGATGCCAAACCGTCGTTATAAGCAATTCCATCACTTTGTTTTATTTGGAATTCTCCCTCATAAACACCATTAGATATTTTAGTTAGCGGAACATCTATTATCTCTATACCCTGCTGATATAATTTAGCGCCAATTACCTGATTATTTGACCTAGATGAGAAGAATGGGTATTTCATAAGATTATTTATTCTTTCGACTCTATTTTTGTCTTTAAAAGTAATGACTGCTATTATTTTTGATATATCATATGTTTCATTTATGTTCAATGATCTTAAGTCATTTTCAACAATTCTTATTCCTGTGTCTGGATCGTATATGGTTTTATTATTCAAGACAGGATATCTTCTATAGACAGAGGAAGGTATTCTAAAGAGACCAGATGAACTAGAGGAGCTAGATGAACTAGGCGCATCATCAACCCCATAATAAAATTCTACTTCGTAATCTAATTTTTTATAATTTACAACTATATCTATACAGAATGTGTTAGTTATACCAAATGCTGTTAATATCTGTATGCATACTTTTTTGATGCCATTTCCAGAGCTTAAAACCCATGGAACAACAAATCTTTCTCTTTCTAAAAAGAAAGGAGAAAATTCCGATATAAAATCTTTTTCTAGCTCAGATTTATTTTGAATATAAACAGAATCAGGTTCCTGTATGTGAAGCCATGAAGAAAAATCTTGATCATTTTCATTTTTTATTCTTACAGCTTGCGTTCCAGGAACACCTATAACATCAAGATGCACAAAACAGTCAGAAACTACTGGATATATTATGTCCTCAGAAATTGTAGAAAAATAATCAACGAAATCTTTAACTACCCTTATTCTTCTAAATTCATCATAATTTGTTATTGTTTCAAACTTATTTGTTTGATCAAAAAATGTTTGACCATTACCCTCATTATATATTGGCACAAATGCCCTTGGCGTTCTTTGTGTTCCAAGCGCCATATGAGAAGATAATATTTTTTCACCCGTTCTACCTATTGAAGAGAAATTACCCAAATTGTCTGCAATGAATTTATACTCTGATATAAATGGTTGTTCTGTGTCTCCAGAAACAAATTTAAAATGTCTATCATATCCACCCTGAGAAGAAGAATTTACAAATCTATTTGACATATCAACAGTCGCAAACATGGAACTAAATTGACTAGAAGAGAAAGACAAACTTGTTGCTCTCTGCTTATTAAATCTTGTGTCAGACCATGAGAGTACTGACTCTCCTCCAGCAAGAGAGCATATTTCCAAATTATTTTTCAATGCATTTTTACCAGAAGAAACAAGAACTGGAGACGTATATTCTAAAGATCTTTTTGACTTACTCTCACATTTAAAATTAGATTTTGTGACAAACGCAGAGTCTCCACTATCAAATACTACATAAGCTTTAAAATGATATTTTATGTCTGGCTGCAAATACTTTCTAGATATGTTTTCTGAAATTAGCTCAGCTTTTTCAGTTGAAACTATACTACTATTTGATAGTTCAAAACCAGACATATTTATGTATTCCATGACTGGAGGAATAAAGTTAACGTATATAATATTTTTAGGAGGACACTGATAATACCCCATTATTCCATTTGTAAAGCAATTTACGTTTACACTTGAATCAAAAGATCCAACGTAATTTAGGCAATCCTCGTCTGAATAAATATCCATTTTAATTTTAAATAAAGAAGAACTTGAAGTTTTATTTATAAAAGGAATTTGAGTAATACATTCTGCTGATTCTTTTGAGTTGCATAAAAATACAGAATTAAAATTGCCGGAAATAAATTTATTCTCCTTAATTACGACTCTTAAAGATCTGAGACCATTTTGTTTTGTTTTTAACCTAAACATTATTTTTCTTCCTGAAGAGTCTATAGATATAAATTCTCCATCTATCAGTCCATTAGAAACTGATGAATTTGATTGAGGATATGTAACACCTTCACCAATTGAATAAGAAGAAGACATATCTAAATCTTCTTTGGTAAAACCAACATAGGATACAGTGCCACCAAAATGCAAAACAAAATCTGAGAATTCAGAGTTCCCGCTACCTCTTTGTATATGGATATAAAAAGATTTAGCTGTTTCTCCTTTTAAAATGCCATCTAATGACGACCTGCTATTGTTATAAAAATTAAATCTCAGTATACCATCTTCTGACTTGTAATTTATAAATTCCTGTTTTGGTAAATTTATATCAGAAGATATAATTTCTGGCATTACCCAAATCTTAGAGTTTGAATTTAAATTTGGATTATTTCCAGATATATCTGTTGAAACAGCAAGGGGGTTCTTAATCTTATTATTATTTTGAGAGACAAGGCCATGTTTGAGTGATGAAGACTGAGAATTAAAACCTATTTTAACAAATAAAACTTTATTTGACAATTCTTCAATGCCAGAAGCATGGAATCTTACAAGTAATTCATCACCAGCTTGAGCATAATGACCATCGGCATATGCATTTATTCCATCAACAGACCAAATAGAAGGATCTACAGAAGAGGAATAAGAATAAGCCTTATTCTTAAATTCATCGTCATAATAAAAATCCACAAAGAAATTAAACGTATTAGAAGATGGTGCCTTAAAAGTAAATTCAACCTCGCAGACTTGTGGCAATATTTTAAATGAATATGGATCGTATGGATCGTAAATAAAGAAATCTTTTAACTTATAAAGCATTTCATCAAGAAGGCATTTGTTAATGTCAGAAGATGAATTATGTATAAAAGAAGAGTATATGTAATTGTTTTCTTTTAAAGCTGTAGAATCTTGAGATCTCCATGCTACTATAGAATTTCCATAGTAGTCATTTCCAATTGAAGGCTCGAAAGAAGATATTTGATTTTGAATATCTTTTGAAAGATAATAATTTTTTCCAAATATGGAAAAATGGTTTAAGTAGCCCCTATAATATATGTCCGATCTATAATTTTTTATATTTGACTGATAGCACAGCCCTATTCTATCCTCTTCAAATCTTTTTGCATCTATATTCTTTGATAAAGAGTTTGCAGAAACAGAAACAGGTATTTGCGATAGCACTAATGGATCATTTATCTTAAAATCACTAGAACAAATATTGTCCTTGTCTCCTAATAACCTACAATATCTATTAAGATTTGTCTCAACAGATGCATTAGAATCATAAAGCCTAAAAAGATCTATAACTGGACCAGGAGCCCATATATCAGAATTACTTCTATATCTAATAGGATGCTCTAACAAATAATACAAAAACGATTCATATTTGTGCGTAGAAATATCAGTAAAAAGTTTCCATTCATTTGCAAATCCACCTATTAAAACAGTATCGTTTCTACACCAAACAGAACAAGCAAAAGTAGGTATGGTCCCAGAATTATACTGAAAATCAATTTCTCCCCAATAAACAACTTTAAATTCAGAATCTATTGCAAATGAGAACTTTGAACCAGCAGAAATTTCAACGGCTTTTAATCCAGATGGAACATTAGATTGGTTAAAAGAGTTGTCGCCCCATGCATATACAGAACCGTCAACGTCTATAGCTAATGCATGAGAAGACCCACAAGAAACTGACGTAAACAAACCAGATGGGACATTGTTATTTATACCACCATTATTTCCCCAAGCTTCCAATGAACCGGTACTACTAATCGCAACTATAAAATCACCTCCACAAGAAAATGTTATTACTTTAAGTCCAGAAGGTGGAAGTAGAGAGGAAGAATAAGTATTTCCATAAACTTCACAGTACCCATTTAATGTTTTAATTGCAAAGAAATCAGATCCAGCAGATACGTATTCTGCGTATATTGCATCGTCATCACTTGTATGCAATGCATTAATAGTATTAATGTCAGACTGAATTTGTGCACTAGCAAGACCGGGATCATATTGTCCTATTAATTTATAATTTTCGTCAATAGCGACTACAAAACCGATACCAGAAGCAACCATCAAAACTTTCATATTTCCAAAAGGCATATCTTCAAAATAACTACTTGAACTTGAACTGCTACTACTGCTGCTACTGCCGGAACTACTGCTGCTACTGCTGGACTGGCTGCTACTGCTGGAACCGCTACTACTGCTGGAACCACTGCTACTGCTGGAACCGCTGCTACTACTGGACTGGCTGCTACTACTGGACTGGCTGCTACTACTGGACTGGCTGCTACTACTGGACTGGCTGCTACTGCTGGAACCACTGCTGCTACTGCCGGAACTACTGCTGCTACTGCTGGAACCGCTGCTGCTACTGCCGGAACTACTGCTGGAACCGCTGCTACTGCTGGACTGACTGCTACTGCTGGACCGGCTACTACTGCTGGACTGGCTGCTGCTAGAGTCACTGCTGCTACTACTAGAGTCACTGCTGCTACTACTAGAGTCACTGCTGCTGCTACTAGAGTCACTGCTGCTGCTACTAGAGTCACTGCTGCTGCTGCTAGATTCACTACTACTGGATATGCTACTACTGCTAGAAGGGATAGTGAAAGTGAAGCCGCTACTACTACTAGAACTACTACTAGATGAGCTACCCAAAGCTTGCACTGCCTGTAAGGCTTTTCTTGAATTTATTCTTTTAACATTTGCGGAATAACCATTTGGACCAGTTATCGGGATGATATCGGCGGAGGATTTTAATATATCCGCTGTCTGCTGAGGTGTTATGTCTGGTTTTA
>Ga0172364_10000461_pt1 | contig 28892 bp, 18 predicted proteins | sample LakKivSesite10cm_FD_114545 | JGI IMG/M metagenome (GOLD analysis project Ga0172364, IMG submission 114545) | Sediment microbial communities from Lake Kivu, Rwanda - Sediment site 10cm | ecosystem: Environmental > Aquatic > Freshwater > Lake > Sediment | place: Rwanda: Western Province, Lake...
CACAACCGAGGTTAGATGCCTAGCGGTTCATAATAATAAATTATATGCAGGAGCCGGTAATAACTCTGGTAGTGGAGATTTATACGAATTTAATGGTGTTGCTTGGTCGCTCACTTATGATTTTAGTGCAACCATTGAAAGAGTTGAGTCTTTACAATCATATAGTGGTCTACTATACGTTGGTAATGGTAAAGGATTGGGTGATGGTTATGTTTATACTTGGGATGGTTCCAATATGGTGGAGTCGGAACATTTTGACCCAACTACGGTGGAACAAGTTGAATTTTTGTATGAATATAAGGATATTATATATGCTGGTTTGGGCAGAGATAATAGTGATGCTGCTGTATGGTTTTTAGATAACATAGGTTCAAGTTCAAGCTCAAGTTCTTCTTCAAATTCTTCATCATCAACATCTTATATTGAAAATTGGAGTTCAAGTTCTTCTAGTTCTCCAGAAGGTGTGTAAAATAAAAAAAGGAATATAGGTATTAGGCGGGACCATGAGAATAGAAATGCATGATACAGAATTTAAAGAAGCCTTAAATCTTAAATTGATAAAATGTTTGGCGGAATCAGGGCAAGTTGTAAATTAGAGTTTGTATAAAAATAAACAAAAGGAGAAAGATTATGAGTACAAAAACAAACTGGTGGAATAGTTTAGTAGAATTTATTAAAAAATTATTTGGTAAAGATGATACACAGCCAGATACTAATGATTGGAAAACAGAATTAAAAAAGATAGAAAGTGATAATAGCTTTTCTAATTCGGCAGAAATAACCCATAAATTAACCTTATCAAAACTCACCCATGATAATGTTTATTTTGGTTCAGATAAACGTAATTGGGAGGTTAAAGATGATTGTGATGGAGAAGCTCATTTGTTTATTTTGAAAGATAATAAATGGCAGGGTGGAAAATATGATCACGTTAGACCATCATCTACTTCAAGGGATTTCAAAAATGTTTATGGTGGTTATGGGTGTTTTAGTAAGCTTCAGCCCGTAATAGGTGATAAGGTTGCTTTTATTTTGATTTCGTATAATAAGAAATATAGAACCAATGCAGTCTTTTCTAGTTGGAAGTAAGTTATTCAAAGGTTTGTTGTTGAATATTGTTGAATTATATAGAGTGAATTATATAGAGTCGAATCATGCCTAAAAAATCATCAAATTTTAAGCTAGAATATCTTCAACGTGGATCTTATTATAGTAATTCCCTTGATTATAGGAGATTTGTTTCCTTAGATTATAATTTAGAATCTTATGTTGGGGTTATAGGCGTTGGAATAATAGACGGCTGGACAATTCAACAAGTTTCTGGGTTACAAGTTAGGATTTTGCCGGGTGATGGTATAATAAACGGATTTTATGGTGAAAGTCCTTACGTAATAAAACAAAGATCTTTAATGGTTGCCGGAGATAGGGAAATTGAAGTAATGCCAGACCTACTTCCTCCTGATAATACGCAAATAACTCCACAACCTGCACCACCACAACCGAATTTAACCGCAGCAGAACGTGCTATTTATGTGTCGGTAATACAGCTTTATGATCCAACCTATAATCCAACCGGGAACATAGAAAATGCTTATGTTAAGGTCGTGGTTCCTACGATATTAACTTTATCCAATAATGCTGATAATTATGTTTATGCGCAGCTATTACATCCCGCTCCAGCTAGATATTGTCCGGTTGTAACTGATTTAACAACAATGATAAACAATTTAGGGAGTCCTCCAAATAGAAATAATTATACGACTTATGATGATTATAAAGCAGCCTTAGATATTTATGACGTTAAATTGCAGCAAATATATGATTATAACTGGCAGGATAATACCGCAAACCATTTTACAGAGGTCCAATTTTTATCTTCGACTTCTTTTGTAAAAACATCAAGTAAGGTATTATTGGGAAGGGTTGTGACCAGAAGTTCTACGGTTATTACTATAGATACTTCGATGGTAGATACGGTAAAAAATCTAAATTCAGAAATTAAAAGATATGCAACTGAATTATTGGTAGAACATAAACATGGTGGTAATAAGCCGTATGATCCTCCAAAAATAAGATTAGAAACAGATATAAGAGAGGCCGCATTGATGGAATTTAATGAAACTACAGGAAAAGCTAGGTTTAATGTGTTGGAAAAAAATTATACTACCACAACCATTGGACATAAACACACTTATAAAATAGATGCAGATGGAAACGGATATACAATAGACACCTTGGGAACTACCGTCATTCATTTTCATGTAATAACAGAATTTATAATGGGAAATCAGCAGCCAACTCCCTATGCTATTGACGACCATATTCACGAAATAAAAACCGCAGAACAACAAGGTGACACATGGGATTCTGACAGCCAATATTATATTTATGTTAATGATGTTATTGTAGCAGACGAAACCTCAACCACTATTACCACGAATTCAGATACAAAAGAAATATTGTTTGATAAGGGAATAAGCACTTCCTATTCTGAATATTCCACTTCATTTCCTATTTTTGGAGAGACCTATACTTATACATCTCAATCAGTAAGTATGTATCGATTTATGTTGGAAATGATTAGTGATTTTTGGAATAAATATGCGGATAAATTTGAAGCACAAGGAAATAGAGATGGCGATCCTTTTACATTTTATAGTGATACCGAACAAACTCAAATTGTAGGTACTGCTCAATTACAATCTCAATCAGAAGCCGCTCAATATTTATTAAAAGAAAGTGGAGATCAATTTACCTTTACCCCACAAGCAGCACAGAACATTACCGTCATCTTGAATAAAAAAGGGAATATAGATGATGTAAGAATAGAAATACTTGGAAATTCAGAAGTAACCGGAATTTTGGGAACTGATAATATAGTCTTTGTAAATGCCAACAAAATATTAACCGGAGAATTAGAAATAGGGGTTATACCATTTATAAGTCATATTGGAAGATTTAGAGAGTCATTTTATCCCTTACAATATAATATAGTTAGTAATGATGGGGTTAGATATACGGTTTCTCCTACTATAACTGATGTAAAACTTGGACATTATCATAAATTATTGTTAAATGTAGGCGGAGATGGATCGACTTCAGATGTTTTAATAGGCGAGGAAGTAATTTATTATGGACCTGGAACATCAACCCAATATCTAATTACTCACTATCATGCGGTTAATAATAATGTACTTTCTAATTCTCAGTCACAAGGATTAATGGATTGGCAAAACGATTTAAATTCTTCTAACGTAACCTCTTCTACCCATACCCATGAAATTATAAATGTTCTTCCTAATAATTCAAAAACTGTGTATTCAATAAAAGAAGATGAAGATGGGACTTTATACGCCGGTACTTCTGAAGGATTTATGATGATACCTGGAACTTCAGCCTATATGTTTGTTATTAATGGATATAAGATTTTTGCACAGGGTAGTAATTTATGGTCGGTATTTATAGAGGCAAAGGCACAATATGAAGTGGAAACTGGCATTTCTGTTTATATGGGGAATGATTATTATGTAGAGCCTATAACCGATGCTGTGGATTCATTGGTTAGTGATGGAGATTCGGTTTTGATAGAAGGTCCTAATGTGCCGGATAGAACCCAAGATATTATAATGATTAAGAAAATATCTTCTTTCAAGGTCCCTAATTTTAAATATGAGAAAACAAAGAATGAATTTGAGGTATTATCAACAGAAACCGTAATTGAAGAAGCCGATAGTGAAGGCGATGTAACCGTGGAAAGAAATTTTAATGGTATTCCTGTCTGGAGTATTGGATTAAAGCAACAGGCACAAGGAACGGATACTATTACTAATGTTGTTGTAGTTGGTTCAAATCTTATAGCCAAGAATAAAGATTTAAGCAATGATCCTTATTTTGAGTGGGAATCTCCTAATATTCCGTTTCAGGTTGGGATTACAAGAAAAATAATAAAAACCTATGCCGGAGAGTATTGGATATGCACAAATAATGGAATATTGGTTTCAAGAGATCATAGTAATGGTGATTTATTTGAAGCCACGAATATACCGGGAGGAAATCCAGATATTAAAGATATTTTAGAGGGGGATAGAGATATTATTTATGTTGCTTCTTCTTCTGGTATATTTAAAACAATAGATGGTGGAAAAAATTGGACAAAGATATATGATGTTATAGGCGGATTTAATCAGATAGTAAGGGATAATACATTAGATTTATCAAGTGTTGTAACCGGACATTATCATGGTGTTGTATTAGATATAGATGGTAATGGATTGTTGTCTGCCTCTATTGGAACCGGACCTTCACATACCCATACTGTTGTTAATGGTGTTGTTTCTACTACCTTAGCCCATACCCATACTCTTGTAACTACTTTATATGCAATAGATAATGACAAAATTATATGGAAATCAATAGATAGTGGAACTTCATGGATACAGTATGGGAGCATTACTTCTGGGGAATATGGGTTAGTTTTTGCCGGATTTGGATATTTGTTTGTTGCTAAATATGATGGATTATATTCTATTTCTGTTCAAAATGGGGATTGGACAAAGGTTTTAGATAAAAAGGTTTATTCATTTAATTGGAACTATGATATTACTGCGATAATGTTGGGATGTGAAAATCTTATATATTCTACTTATGATGGATTAATATTCGGGGTGGTTTATGATTTTGATGGGGATTCTTCTCCGGTTGTTTTAGAGGGAGACGATAAAAAATATTTTGGATATGCTTATAGTAATGAAAGTCAAACATTTAATTTTTATGATGTCTTGGTTACTTCGGATAACGTTTCAGCATTAATTGATTATAGAAAATGGTATGCGGATGAAGGGGCATGGGAAGACACCTCTCCTTATGACATTTATATTGAAAACAAATTGGTTCTCTCTACAAAAACAAATCAAGATAATAGAGAAGCTAAGGATTATTATTTTGATGTAATTCCTACCAATGGGCTTTTAGATTTTGATATTAGCACCGGAACCACATCAAAAATAGAAATATATGATAAATATATTGAGGTTGCAGATGGTACTGGATTTGCCGCAGGAGATGAAATATTTGTACAGTCTGTTGCTAATACTGCTGCCAATACGGTTTCTGCTTCAATGTATGCGACTATTGATTCTGCAGATGCTAATAATTTATATTTGAAATCAAGAGCGGACACAGAGTTTGATTCTGCAACTGTTTATAAAATTCCAAAATTAAATATGGATTCGTCTATTGTAGGAAATATTTATGATGGATTGTTGATTAATATTGGAACAAATACTCATGATCAGATAGAGGATGGATTATCAAATTATAGCGACGGAAGACCTTATAAATTTAATGATACCTATTTGTCAAACTTACTTCAAATAACCCAAGCAGTACGATATGCTTATCCTGCTATTAATGATTATTTTATCAATAGTTTGTTTTATGATTTTAGATATTCTTTTAACCCATTAGATCCTATTTATCCCTATATTTATGATTATATTGATATTTTAACCACCGAAATATATAATCAGAAGGTCTATGATAGTAAATGGGTTGGATTGGGTGCAAGATCTATTAATACGATATTGGTTGGGTATGGTTTATTTGCAGGGAAGGTATTTGTTGGAACTGATATAGGGGTATTTTGGACACAGACAACCAATGCTTATGAGAATAACTGGAATTATTTGTATGCACTACCTTATGCTGTTTATGATTTAATGATATACCAAAATAGATTGATGGCGGCTACAGCGAATGGTACTTATTGGACTTCTTATTTATTAAGTACGTGGACCCTAGAAGATGCTGGCTCTATATTGTTCCCTTCTTACGCCTTGAATTTGAGATGGAAAGAACAGACTACGGTTAATGTAGCAAGTCATAGTGCTGAATTTATTTCTGAACTAGGAAGTAATAATGGTCGTATTTTATCTGATTCCGGTGCTCCTTATGCTTATTTGAGTGAAAATCAAGGTGTAAAGATATTTATTGATGGAGTACCTAGTGGCGGATATATTATTGAAGAAATACAAGATATTGGATATGGATTTGGTTCTGGATTGGTGGTAAGTCCTAAGTTTAATTTTGCGGATGGGCATCAATCTTTAGTAACTATGGTAATGGGAGATTGGTGGGGACAATGGAGTGGGGATACAAATCAATCTAATGCAGATCTAACAAATACATTAATGGTGGGTGGAGAGGACAGGATTTCTTATAATGATGGAGGTAGTACTTGGTATTGGAGAGAGTCCCTTAATGAAATTTCTGATTTTAATGCCAAGAAGTTTTTAACCCTAAGTAACGGAAGAACTTTGTCTGCTACGGTTGGAAATAATAGTGTAACCCAAGAAAATCATATTATAAAAAGCGATGACATAGGAAAAAACTGGCAGATATTTAAGAATTTAAGTGAAATATCTGGGTCGGTATTGTCATGTGATGTTACGGATTATGATAACACTAAAATAGAGGTCAGTTATACGGTGCCAGAGAATTTTGTTTATATGGATGGAATATTGAATGAATTGGATATATCTTTCTACCAATCTAATGCTACTGCGTCAAGTTATAATGGAAAAATTGTTTGGAATGAAAATAGAAACGGGAAGGATACTATAACTATATTTGGAAACTCAGCCTATAATCTTATTTCAGGCAATAATTTTTCATTTAAAGTAGCTCCACACAAGGTAAACTCAATGGTGGAATCATCTGAAAACACTTTATTTTTCGGAACCAACAAAGGGCTATATAATGATTTTAACACTTCGGTATCTAATTCAAAACCAAGAGGATCAATTTTAAATGTCGGTAAAAATGGCGTTGTAAGTGTCATAGATATATCTGGAACCATTGCAAACTCCGAGCAAAGCAGTTCAAGTAGTAATACAGTTTTTAACGTGACCACCGATGTTATTATAAAACCCGGAGAATTAGATGGAAAATCTATTTATATAACCGATACAGATCCGGTTCAAAAATACACGGTGGTAAGTAATAAGGCATCGAAATTAGAAGATCAGTCTGTCATAGAGATAAATACCTACTTACCTTCTACTTATAATGGGAAGAGATTCGTTGTGGTTGGAGAATCTTCTAGGGTTTATATTGATTATAGTTTGCCGGTTGTTAATGGAGAATTTAATGGTGGTAAGCTTTATGTTACATCGGATGAAAACCTAAATTATGGAACAGTTTATGATATTGTTGATAGTAAAGATAATTATGTTAACCTCAAGACAGCCATTATACCTACTTCAACACTGTATGGATCTGAAGTAGGAACTAATAAAGACTTACAGACAGGGCAAACAGTTAGGTTAGTGGATGCTACTGGCGATTTGGTGTTTTGGTGTAATTTTGATAAGCAGATTAAGCAAAATTCTTTATGTGGATTGACTATGGTTATTAGTGGTGATACGTCTGATGAAGATTTAACCATCAAGTCTAATACTGGAAATAGCTTAACCATATCCGTAAAAAATCCTTTGTTATTTAATCCAGGATATCCATTTGAAATTGCGGGATTGATTTATGATGTATTGCCTGGGTTCGGATGTAAAAAGACCTCAACAGATTCCGATCATTATCATAACGTGTTTGTTGTTGGCGCAAGTGTTAGTGGAAAAATAGGAAGTTTCGGAACCCATAATGATGCTTATGTAGATATTAATGTTTCTGATACGGTTAATTTTTCTAATCCTATTGTTCAATTTCAGACTGATTTGTTTGAAAATGCAGAAATTGTGTTTACTAATGATGAAAGTTATAACCTAAGAATTGTCAGTGAGGTTGTAAGTAATAATGCGACACAAATAAGGGTAAGATTGAAATCCGCTTCTTATTGGGATTTTATGGCTTATGATGAGGAAAAAATATCCGTAAACTGGAGATGGAGTATTGATGCTTCTAATTATGGATATACAGGCGGAAATTCTTATAGTGATAGCGGTACTTTTTATGATGATTTCGTGGTTATTAGCAGTAAAGTTACAAGTGATTTAACCAGAACATCAAATATAATTGAACTGGAAGATTCAACGGGTATATTTGTTGGGGATAAGATAAGGATACAAGATGACACATTATCTTATCAAATCACCCATGTTTCTCAAGTAATAGACGCGACTCATATATCTTCAACGGATTCTTTTGACAAGGTTTTTTATAAGAAAAATAACACACAAATAAAGGTTTTAAGGGATAATTTTGCGAATACACATAGACATCAAATACGAAAAAATGAAATTCAACTTATAGGAATTTCAGCATATCTAAACAATGGATATCCTTTTGAACATTCACACAGAACATTACCGTTAATTGAGGATATTTCTTCGCTGTTAATAAAATCAAATGGAGATATTTTGGCAATGGGAAATAGCAATAAGGTTTATGTATCCAATAATAATGGGGTTTCGTGGTCTGAATATGGAGATTTGAATAATTACATTGAAAACGGTGATGAAGTTGATGGAATATCGGTCGCAACCTTGTACAATAATAAAGTGTTGGCGGGAGCTACAAATGGATTCGTGTTTGTTGAAAAATAATGGCTAATTCTTCTTCCAGTTCAAGTTCGTCGTCTTCCAGTTCATATATACAGGATTGGAGTTCAAGTTCGTCTTCTACATCCTATATTGAAAATTGGAGTTCATCATCTTCATCATCTCATAGCACATCTTCTACCCAATCAAGATCTTCTTCAAATTCTTCATCATCAAGTTCTTCTTCGGAATCCTATCAGTCCAGAAGTTCGTGGTCATCTAATTCTTCCTCATCCTCAAGTAGTTTTGGAAATAGTAGTCTTAGTAGTGAAAGTATAGGAAATGTATCTTCATCTTCATCTAGTTTTAGTAGTGAAAGTGAGGGTAATGTATCTTCGTCTTCTTCTGGTGATGTAGAATGGAATAGAACAAAACCACTTACTCTTGCTAATTCTGCTATTAGTTTGTTAAATACCCACAAATTAGCCCAGACCATTTATCTATCTGATGCGACCTACACTATTGGTAAGGTATATTGTTATTTTTATGGTCCTTATGGGTATTCAACTGCTTATACGATTCATTTAGATGTTTATAATTGCAATGATGACGGAACTCCATTAAATATTATTACATCAAAAACATTGGCAGGATCTAGTTTGAGTGGAGATGATTGGTATTATTTTGATGTAAGTATGTCTGGTGTTACTCCTGCAAATGGATATCTTTCTTTTGTAATTTGGCAGGAAAATGGGGATGAAGATTCTTATTTTCTGTGGGGATATGCTAATGGAACTTCTTCTGGATCAATTGCTTTTAATACTAGCGATGGTGCAACATGGGTAGTTCAGACCGGAATTATAAGAGCATTAAAGGTTGTTGGTAGTTTTAACGCTTATGATTTGACTAATTTTAGAATAGTGACACCTCCTGCTGCATTAAAGTGTTATACTCAGGATTTGGCTGGTGGAACTTTTGATAATACGGAATTGGTGGGCGGAAAAGTAATAATAGATGATCCAAAATTATTATTATCATTTGTGGTTGATTCAAGTGGGAGTATGGGATGGAATGATCATTTTGGTGTTCGTACCGATATGATCTCTGCAATTATTTCAAAGTTTAAAACTTATTATCATTCTGATGTTTTATTTGATATTGTTAAGTTTGGTGCTCAAGTTTTAGATACGGAAAGAGTTGTGGCAGGAATGGGGCGAACTTGTACTATCAATTTGGATTTATCTACTCCAACCCGTAAAAATTATTCATTTACTGTAGAATCTGTAACCGCTTCTCCTGGTGCAATTTATGAAAATAATGGTGCTAATTTTACTGTAATTAAATTATTAAGTAATGGCAAGACTCTTATTTGTAATGGGGTAAGCGATCCAATATCCGCTGGTGTCTTAACTAAGGTGTCAGGAACCGGATCTGCCACTATCGATTTTAGTTCTTATACAGAGGCGACCCTAACAAATCCCGTAATGGCTTTTGGGTTTAAAAATTTAGAAGATGACCATGTTTATAATCTTGGGGACATACAACTTGATAATGTGTCGATTGAAAGTCCGACCACAGTAAATTGGAGATGGTGTGTTGATGATGGTAGTTCTATTTCATTAGCCATCAATCCTTCTGGACCCAATAGTACTGACACATTGGATTTTAAGGCAAATGGTAATGTTGTTTTAAGAAAATTTATTTATAGCGTTGATGAAGAGTTAGAGTATGCAACGATGACAAATGATGCTGTGGTGAGAGATACGTCTATTGTGGTAAGCGATATTTCTAATTTTTCTATTAATCAAAGGGTAAATTTGGTTGATCATGACTTTATATCTCCCTATCATCTTGTTTCCAATGTTTTTGCTACAACCCAGACATTAGAAATAGATCCTGGTGCAAAATTTGATTTGTCAAGCTGGTCGAATTATGGCGGTATCGTACAAAATAGTAGCTTCAAGAAATCAACAATATTCGACGGAAGTACATTGATGTTTTTAATGCGGGATGTTGGAACCAGAAGAAACGTAACATTTTTTGTGCAAACTTTTGATGGGTTAATGATGGAATGGGATTTTCAACCTAGCAATGAATGGTATACCTATAATATTTATTGGATGGATGAGTCTGCCTCGCTTTCTATTTCCGCCTTTGATATAGATGGGCAACCTATGGCAGATGGAACGAGGGTTGATTTTTATGTTAATGGATTACCGGATACAGACACATCTGTATTAATTGATGCAGATTATTTGACAGAAGATTCATTAACCGGTACGAATACCATTTACATAGAAGATGTTACGGGTTATTCAATTGGGGATGCCATCAATATTGTAAATGAAGGAAATGATACACAATCACTAACAATAAATTCTGTTGATGCCGATACCAATATAATTGTAGTAGATGAATTTTTATCTTATGACTTTACTGTTGCTGACAAATCAAAAATAATTAAATCTGCTACGGTTGCAGACATGGCTAATGCGTCCGCTCAGGTCTCACAATCTACACTTTTATCTTCATCATTGGCTGTGGTTGATGTAACTCCAGTGGTTGTTGGAAACAAATTGTCACCCTCTCTTTTAAAACCTTATGATCCGCCCCAGGTAGATCCATTACCACCAACCTATAGCCGGTTTAATTTGGATAAGGCTGTAATTAGAAATAATATTGAAGACGTTCCAACTCAGGATGGTAAGGCTGTGGTCAGAATATTGCCTATTACAGAGGATAATTTAAAAACCATTAATGAAAAAGATGAAGAGTCTGCTAGATTATTAAGGTTAGAGCCAAATCAAGAATATACAAACCAGTTAGAACAGAATTCTTCAGATGCGCAACAAATATTATATCAAGCAAACACATTAACCACTACGACAACTACACTATTGCCTGGAAGTTTAGGATATGACATTGACAGTCCGGTGTATTTAAGTGATGGATATGCAGAGTCTTTAATGGATAGTTATGCTATTGATTTAGAGGAGGTGGAGTTTGAGGGTCTAAGAATGGCCGGAATAAGTTCTAATAATACAACCCTATTCGTTAAAAGATATGAAGTATATCCATGTCTAACAATGTTAAGTGAAACCGAAGCAGAAATAGCTAAATTATATTTAGATAAATTTGAAGTCTATTTTACCCCTCCGATTAATATCGTTGGAGAATATGTTGGTGGAAATATAAGCTATACTGCTTTTTCTGGATTTAGTGACTGTTCTCAATGGATAGGATATCAACAAAGTGGCATTCGTGGTGTTTATGCCGGATCTGGAAATGGGTTTACAATTACGTATAACATAACCGATAAAAATGTATTAGTAAATAATGAAACGTTAAAAATAAAAATATTTTCAAACACGGTTATCGATATAGAAAAATCATTAGCTGCGGCAAATCAGGCGGCACGAAAAGAAGATCCAGATTATACGCTCGAATTATCAAGAAGAGATATTAATGTTGTTCTTCCAAATAAGGTGGAGGTTGTTGATGGAGAAACCGTTGTAAGTCCTCAATTAACAGACATAGATACCTGGATAGCTGCGGTAGAAGCAAATCCGGCAAGTCAAGTTATAGAAGAAAATGATAACGTTTCCGGAACCCAAGAATACACCAATGATGTTATAGAAGACGTAAAAAGTCAATATACTGCGGCTGGATACGTTTCGGCAACAGAAGACACCTCTACAGACACCAGCGAACTATTTACGTTTTATAGTAGACCTTGGGAATGGACTAAGGCAACACAATACGGAACATTAGTCGAGACAGAGATAGCCATAGTAAACGGTGTGGCTACCTTGACCGTTCCAGAATCCGACACTGCAGCATTATTATTAATACAGGCTTCATTAAGTTTCGGAGATAATGATAAATTTGATTTTATATCTTCTGAGGTTGTTTGTGTTGGAAATCCTATAAATATTGGGGCTATATCTCCTGAACAAATATTGACAAAGGGAGAAGGATATTTATATGAGATAGGAACTAACGTACAATGGATGGGAAACACCATTGCTGATAATATCGAAGTAACATTTGATCCTCCGTCAACACAAATAGTTCCCGCAGTAAGCAAAACGGATGATGGTTGGGCTGGCGGAGTTGCATTAGGTCCACACTCACTAGTAGAGATGAATGTATACCCGTCCACAAGCGAATGTGCAGGATATTCTTACGGATATTATGAAGATATTTCGGTTACGGTTTCTTATTTAGGATATACGAGAACAGTTGAAAGAAAGATTGAATGGACAGGAAATATGCCAGATGAAGAATTGGCTAGTACATTCTATTTTTATGTTGAGGATACCATTGGAACAAGTGCATATGCAGATGGAAGTGGATCTTTTGAAATAGTTTCCGATTTAAGCGACATACATAACGTAGCATGGTTATCTCCAGAGGCAATTACCGCATTAAATGGTAGGGAGGTCCAATTTGTCGGAAGAAATCCAAATGGTTCTAATTTAATGAACAGATTCAATGATTATTGGAATGGTGGAAGGGTGTTCTCTACATCTTCTGGATTAAATCAAAATATAGGGAATGAACAAACCCCACCAACAGATGATAGTGAGGATAATTCACCATGGGCGATAGATGTTTCGGTTAGAACGACATATACTTACAAATTAAATGGTGTAGATAGAACTAGAATAGGAATTGGTATATCAAGCGACTCATTGCCCATTGATGACAAAATACAAAAACCAAGGGCAAAATATAAAGAACCGCTTGGGATATCGGTTGCTATTGAGTCTTATAACAGTGCTTTTACTAGAGATGGAGTTGATGCCCCGACAATAGTTGCAACGGTTACATGGAAAGGACAGCCGATATTAGTTCCTTACAAAAATAATCCGACCGTAACATTTGAGGCTGGATTGTGTGAGCAAGTAAATTCAATTCCGGTTGGCGATATATGTGAGATGATTGATACAAGAAATACAATTACTGGGTGTTTAACCGTTGCAAAAGACACCAATATCGGTCTTCAATCATATTCTTCGATTGTTTCATTAAGCAGAACAGATATAAATGTGGATGGTGTAAACGAACATACCCATGCCTGTGAGGTTAATTCAGAAGGACTTGGAAATACAACAAGCACAATAGTATTAAAAGGTGTTGTACTGGCACATTCTCACAACATAGCAAATTATGTAACGATAGACACGACCGTTGTTGCTGCCCACACTCATAATTTAAGATCCGTTGCTATTACGACATTAAATCCAATGACCGATGGAACCTTGGAAGTGGCAATTAATGGTTATGTTGTTTATGATCCTACCTCTTGTAATCCATATGTCCCTGATCACACAACCCCGCATCCTTCTGTATTTAGTGATGGAAATAGAATGATGTTTTCCACATTATATTTAGATGGGACAGTAAGGGATAAAGAAATAATATTAACCCTGACTCCGGATTCATTAACTCAATTTACGGCAGAAGATAGATTGGATACCGATAAGGGGTTTAATATAGTTGCTTATGCTAAGTTTTCAGATTATACGGTTGAGGTGGCTCCAGGAGTTTGGGTTCCTGGTCCATATGCTGGTCAAGACGTACCGGATGGATCACGCCTTGTTTTTGAGATAGATGCGTTTAAGGCTATTGATGCGGAAAATGCGACCGATGTATTAGTAACTATGCCAGATAAAGTAAGAAAGTATATGTATGTCAGGGTAAAAGCTACGGTATATGCGGATGGGATTTCGGCAACAGAACAGGTTGTTATTTTGGTTAATTCGAATTTACAATGGCTCCCGGTTGTAAAGCCATTATTGTTAGAACCGACAGATGACACAATATATCTCAACAGCGCAATAGCATTAATAGATGATATAGGATCAAGCCAAATTAATGATGGGGTTAAGATGGCGTCTCAGAGAATTATTGAGTATCAAACAAATAATGTGGCATGGAAATCCGCTCAAAAGGCAATTATTTTATTAACCGATGGGGACGAAAACACATCTCAATATTCCATAGATCAAGCGATAGATAATGTACAGTTTATAGACGGAGAATGCGAGGTTCCGGTTATTCCGTTTAGACTTGGATATTCTTACGGATCTGATGAAGTTTTATTAAAGAAATATGAATCCGATACTTGTGGCACCGGTTATTATTTAATTAATTCTTCCGCAACGGATATTCAAAATATTGCCGATGATCTTGTTACAGATGGCGGCTTATATGTTAATAATGGAACCTATACAAATACAATTGATCTTGGAGATGATAATGTGCCATCAACCCTATCTCTTAATAATATAACCCTTCCTACGAATTCTAGGGGGCTATATAGATATCGTTATGGTAGTGATAACATAAATTGGTCGGTTTGGTCGGAATGGATTGATTCTACGGTGGATACAAGTTTTGGGTTAGATATAAATAATAAGGCAAGATATTATCAGTATCAGGTAAAATTGTTTGGAAATGAAAATTTTGAAAGTCCTGAATTGTTGGTTGGTGGGTATTTGTGTTATTATGATTATCAGTTATTTAGGGTGTTTTTTGCTCCGGTTGATGTAAATATGAATACCGATGAATATTTATCCTCTATTCATATAACTCACAAAGCAAATCTTCCACCTACTTCAACGATTACTTATGGATATTCTCAGTTTAATACTACCGACATACAGGATTATTATTCGGTGACAAGACCCATGATTACTCCGGACAGACATACTATTATTTTGGGAAGGCATAACGAGGTATTTTTAACCACGGATTATAAGACTTATACGGCGATTAATGGTGGATGGGCTAAAGATGCGACAATAGAGGTATATAAATATAGTAATAATATCAATTTAAAGGAATTAGTAGATTCTTCTAAATATGTGGTAAATAACATTAATGGGAAAATTACTTTTTATGCAACCCAAAATGTGAATGATACGTTTTTATTGAGAGTATATTTTGATCCATTATTTAGAATTGTTTGTAATATTGAAAATTACGGTCCTGTTGCGGCTTCAATTGACCATATTGGTATTTTATATAATATTTCTAAAAGGTTTTAAGGATAATTTTTTGAAATATATAGTAGGTGAAAAATGATTAGACGTTATGATTTAAGGCGTTCGGACAATTACATGTATACGGGGAGAGCCTCGCATAATTGTACTGGGACCGGTATTTTCAAGGTGGTTACAGGTTTTCCGGTAATGCGTGCGACGGTTTCTTTTGCCAGTGATATATGTGTTAATCCTAATATTGGAAGCTATTCGTCATCTTCGTCTTCGGAGTCTGGTAATTCTTCATCTTCTTCATCCAGTTCTTCTTATATTGAAAACTGGAGTACTTCGTCTTCAAGCTCTTCGTCTTCATCAGATTTATCAGAGTCTTCATCATCAAGTACTTATGTTGGAAATTGGAGTTCAAGCTCTACTTTTTACATTGAAAATTGGAGTACTTCTTCGTCATCTTATAATCAAAATTGGAGTTCTAGTTCTACTTCTTATGTTGAAAATTGGAGTTCAAGTTCTTCGTCTTCATCTAGTTCGAATTCATCTTCAAGTTCTTCTTCGTCATCTCCAAGTTCTTCGTCTACAGAATGGCGTTATCCTTGTCCGAGAATTTATGTCTATTCTTATGCTTCAGATGGATTCTATGTTAAATTTGAAGACATACCGGAAGAAATGGGTTACATCGATTTCAATTATGCCTGTTGCTAAAATCGTTCGAAGTATTTCCAAAATCGTTCAAAAATAAATACAATAACAATATTTCCTAATTATTTGATTGAAATCCAAAGATAAAGTGTATAATAGAATCAAAAATTGGGAGCATTATGAATTATAGAAAAAACGTTAGAAAATGGGACAGAGAAGATTTATTGAAATTATATGATTTAAGAAAAAGTGGAAAGTCATGGAAAGAAATATCGAAAATTGTTAATAAAGTTGAATCGGCGGCTAGGCGTGTATATTTAAGAACGAATTGGGATAAATTTTTAAAGAGTCCAGATACATATTTTGAAGACAATAAACAAAGAAAATGGTCCCACGATGAAATGGTTAAGCTTGATTCATTTCTAAAGACAAACCAATCTTATTCCTTTATAGCCGATCAATTAAATAGAACCATTGCTTCCATAGAAAAGAAAATTCAAGAAACGGATTGGAAGTCATGGCGTGAAATTTCTTTTTCATTGGACAAAAAACAAAAGAAAGAATGTAAATCCAACGCTAATGAACCACAAGCCGGTGATAATTTAACCCAAAGACTTGTATCATCATTGGTGGATAACGCGAGACATGATTTTACGAGATTATATTCCATTACAGAAGATTCGTTTTTACAAAGAATAAATTTAGATAAAGAATCACTTCCTGTTGATTTTGGGATACTAAAGATTAAGGCTGAAGAAGAATTGGAAAGACTAGGATATAAGAATCCGGAAGAGATTGAGTTGGGTGAAGGGACTTATATTATTGTTGGAGATTCACACGGAAAACATACTAAGAAGGATATGTTTAGGTTACTTAGGAGACTTAATGCTTATTTAAACGCCACTAATATTATTCATATAGGACACATATTGGATGATGATAATGATATTAGTTATGAGTGGGGCGAGTTTAAAAACCTTATTGTATTATCAAAAGAAGAAGAGTTAAGGATTATTCAGGATCAAAGGTTTAAGTATAAATTTAGTTATGACGTGGTTAGAGATAATATAAGTTTAGGAAATGACTTGGTGGTTTTTAATCAAGATATTATAACCGATTATGTTAATACGTCTCTTTCTTCTTTGTCGAAAAAGATATTTGATGAAAAACTAATTGTAAATAGCCATCGTCTTGAATTTGAGAGCAGATGTATTCATGATTCTGCCTCTTATACTGCTTCTCCAGGATGTATTTGCGAAGATCATATTTCAAAAACCATCAAACAAATAAATTTCAAAGATGGTAAGGTTGTAAAACAGGCATTTCATGATGGATTCCTTAAATATAGAAGAATGAAGCATATGTATCGGTATTGGGATCGTGGAGTTTTAATTGTAAATGTAGATAGCAAGGGAAACCATACTATCGTTCCATGCTTAATACAAAAGACCGGTAAGGGTTTTTCAACGTCTTATTTTGACAAGATTATAACCGAACAAGGAGTTTTTAATCCAGATGAAAAAATATTTGTTAATGGAGATATTCATAGCCCACAACATGATCCTGGTATTTTAGACATACAGGAGCAAATTTGTAAAGATTATAAGCCAACAAAACAGGTAAATATTGGGGATACGTTTAATTATTCTTCCTTAAATCATCATCTTATGGATCGTGGAATTCCTATATTGAATGTTAAGATATTAGATGAGGCGGCACAAACGCATTATATATTAAAAAGAATATCAAAATGGGCAAAAGAATCTCATTTGATTTTTGGAAACCATGAAAGATTTGCAATAGATTTTGTTTCTAAATATCCTCAATTTGGAGACTATTTGGGATTGAAATTTATATGTGATATTGAGGCATTAGGGTATAAAATGACGTTATTGAAAGATGTTTTGAAAATAGGAGATGTTAATTTTATACATGGTGACTTAAAGATGTATGGTCAAAGTGGAAATGTATTGGAAAAAGCATCTAAAACCTTTGGAAAGAATACATTTTTAGGGCATATTCATTATCCTGCAATAAGAAATGGGTGTTATAGCGTAGGATTAACCGGCATGATGAAACAAGGCTACAACGAGGAAAATGCTTCTCGATGGATGGCGGGCTTTGGCTTATGTAATCAATTTGGTGGAAAATCTTGGCCTACTACAATCGCCATAATTAAATATCAGTGTTCTATAAATGGCAAAACATATAGGGTCGTTAACGCAAATTCATGGAAAGTGAATAAATATAGTGCCAGATTATCCTTTGATTTTTGAAGGATTTTTCTTGTTTTTTTAAGAAATAGACTGATAATACCAATATGCCAAAAATTAATAAAATTGTAAATTATTTTGTATCCGCTCCTTCAAAAAAAGGTGGATTACCTCGTGTTTTTATGTCTCCAATTACCATTAAATCCGAAACTGCACGGTATTTGTTGGAAAAACAGCTTAGAGAAAAGGCAGGAGATTTATCAAAGAAGCTGTTTCATGTTTGTTATGATGTGGATTCTGGAATGATATATGTGCCAAATCAGAATGAATTTTCTAGTGATTTGGCTCATGTTTTATTACAGGCTGCAAAAATAAAAATTTCTAAGGATTTTGGAGGATATGCACAAAGACAGGCTATTGAAGGAAGCCCATATAGCTCGATACGAATTAGGTCTATTAATTCATTTTCTTATACACAAAAAACGATAGAGGATCATTATAAGGGTAAAAAGATAACAAATTTACCGGTAATAGAAGCCAACCTAGAAAGAATGCCAAAAACCGTAAAACAACTTCCTCCAGAATATAAGGATTTAAAGACATGGGGTGGATATATTAGTCCATCTGTAATTCCTTCGGTTTCTTTTTATGACGAATATGATAGCAATTTAAATAAAAGACAGGCTCCATTATTATTATTAACGCAGAAAACACCATTTATTTTAATTAATGTAAGCAAGAAGTCTTCGGTCCATACTTCTGCAAAAGAATGGGTTGTTTTGGCTGGATATAGAGATTATTTATATGATGGTTCTGTTGAAAAAGAAAATATTCCTGAAGAAGATAAATCAGATGAAAATTTGAATAAGTTTGCCGATTTATATGCCATTAAACGTTATTTGTATTTGGGATGGCCTTTTGAAGAAGTATCGTCTTATATGTTGCAAGAAATTACTAGTTTTCCAGAATTATTAAAGGGTATACAGCGGTTAATGATTGCTGTGGATTCATTAAAAGTAGAGGGATATAAAGACCCATCTCATCATCATTATTATCTTACCTTTAGAATAGATCCAAAAGATTTTCCGATTAATATTAATTCTATTCTTGACAAAAAAAACGGCGCAATAGATCCTTTTAAACAATATGAGAATTTTAAGATAATAGACTATGATCTTAACAATTCATTTATTTTAATAGAGACTCCGATTTTTATTACGCCGATTATTTGTAAGAATATTTTAAAAGCAAAATCAGAGCCATTTATTTGTATTTATAACCCTAAAGTTGACAAAATAGATGTTAAGGGTGATCCAAGAACAATGGATATAGTAAATAATGAAAAAATTCAAAAGCAAAAGATAGATTTATTGGTGAGAAGAAACGAGGGGAAGACAAAAGAAGATAAACTGGAATATAGAACCGGAGCTATGGCACAAGGCGAGTCTGCTATTAATCCAAACATATTTACGGTAAGAAAGGTATCAGAATATTATTACGCCTATGATCATATAAAGAAGATTTGTGATTTAAGTAAGTTGGAATTTAAGGATTTTTTAGTGGTTATTGGTCCTATTGAAAGAATATTTGGTCGCGGTACTCAGGGTGGATTTATGGATGACAGAATGTTTAAAAAGAATAAAATGAAGATTCCTTATGAGATTACCAAGGGAGTATTTATATCCCCTCCTGTTATTTTTATTAATTCTGAATCCCATCCGTCTTATGTAGATCAAACCGATACATTAATCCATGAATACACCCATTATATTTATGAGCTACAGAATCCAACCCATGAAATAGAATATGAACAACCCAAAGATAATAGTCAGAAAAAAGAATATGAATTTTATTATAAGTATTTCAAAGATCCAAGTGAAATTGCCGCTCATAAAAATCAAATAAAATATAGGTTATTGGCAGGACAGTCTATTGATGAGATTATAAGGGATAAGGTGGGTGGTGAGATTACAAAGGAAAATTATCCTATTGCGTTAAAGTTTAGAGAATTAGTGGATGAAGTAATAAAAGAAATAGAAACTGAGGAGAAAAAAAATGAAGAGCCCATTGGAAAAGATTGAAGGCCTAGATAATTTGATTCGACAATTGCAGATTATGGAAAGTAAAATGAGATCGGGCCAATTTATAGATGCTTGGAGACATTTAGGGCGGGTTATTGATGGATTATACCGAGCAAAACAAATGGTGGTAAAGTGCGAAATAGAAAACGAACCAAAAAGACCTGTTGTAATGGAAAAACCGGAAGAAAAAAAATGATTAATAACTTTTGTGAGGATCAGATTAAAACTTCCGACCTTTTGGAATTTCATGAAGAACAATTGAAAAAATGGGGAATTCCAAACTGGTCTAATATTGATTGTCCATTTTGTCATAAAAAATTACCGTTAAATTCGATAAGAAATATTACTGTAAAATTAAATCCAAGGAACATGGGGGATATTACGGTAGAGATTTTTTGTAGCGAATGTTGTAAATCGGATACTTTTTATTTCAGAAAGGTCGTAAACAATATAGATGAATTTTGTAGAATATTAAAGGAAGAAAAAATAGAAAGCATTCCATTTTTAGAGGAAGAGATGTATAAAAAGAAATATAATAACTTGATAGAGGAAAAAATATGAGTATAATTAAAAGAGGTAGGTGTGATTCTAAGGTTGTGACTTCAAGTTCTGTTTATGTATGTGATCAATGCGGACATACAGAAATGGGCGGAACCAAAAAATCTAAGAAATGTACAAAATGCAAAGGTAGAATGTATTTGGTTGAATCAGAAAAGGCGTAATGCCATAGTTTTGTTCGGGATGGAAAAATACAATTTCTTTCTGATTGCAAACACAAATTGGCTGGAAAAACCGTGGACTTGCCTGATTGGAATAATTTTTGATTGTTGAAAATGGTTGAAAAATGGTAAAAATAGTAATAGATAATGTGTATTGTAGAATAATTGGATTTCTTCCAGATCCAGTACATAAAGAAATTTCCGACACACTTTCTTTCAAGGTTGAGGGTGCGAGATACATGAAGAAAGTGAAGCAGGGAAAATGGGATGGGGTTGTCAGACTTTATCACAGACATGACGGACAATATTTTTATACTGGACTATTAGCTTTTGTTAGAGAAATTTTAAAGAAGCACAACATTGAATTTGAAAAGATTGATAATAGAAAACGTCCGCCGATAAACATGCCTGAACTTAAATTCAATCCTCCTCCTAATTATGAAGAAAGGGATTACCAGAAGTTTGCGGTTGATAGATCCTTGAAATTTACCCGTGGAGTTTTGGAAATAGCTACGGGGGGTGGAAAAACGATGGTGGTAGCTAAGTTGATATCCGAAATTAAGACCTATCCTTTTGTTTTTTATGTATTGACCAAGGATTTAATGGAACAGGCTCATCGGGTATTATCTGAAACCTTAAATACAACAATAGGAAGAATTGGTGATGGAATGTTGGATATAAGAAAGATTAATGTTTGTACTATTCAGACTGCAGTGAGGGCATTAAATTATAACAATCCAAACTTTAAAATTAGCGACTACCAATTTGATGATTTAGATGAGTGGGATGAGACTAAAATAGAAAATATGGAAAAATTAGAGCAAATAAAGAAGTTAATTCAAGAGGCTCGTGGGGTATATGTTGATGAATGCCACCATGTTTCTTCAAAGACTTGCGAGGATGTTTTGTCCGGATCTAGTTCTGCTTTTTGGAGGTTTGGTGGGTCTGCAACTCCGTATAGAGAAAGTGGAGATGAAATTAAAATACAGGCGATGTTTGGATCTAAAATTGTTGAAATATCTGCTTCTTATTTGATTAAAAAAGGATATCTAGTTAAGCCTTATATTATATTCGTTCCCGTAGATACTGATATTAAGTTTCATTCGTATCAAAAAGTATATGAGCATGCGGTATCTAAAAATGATGTATTTAATCGTGGGGTTGCGGAACTAGCTAATCATATGGTGGCAAACGGGCTAAGTGTTATTATTTTGGTCCAGCATTATCCTCAAGGTGATTTTTTAAAGACCTTAATTCCCAATTCTGATTTTATTACATCTAGAATGACATCTGAACAAAGAACGGAATCACTTGAAAAATTAAGGACCAGAGAAAGAATGGTGGTTATAGGAACTTCTTTATTGGATGAAGGGGTTGATGTGCCAAGCCTAGATGTTATTATAATGGCGGGTGGAGGAAAATCTTGTACCAGGGTGAATCAAAGGGTGGGAAGAACATTGAGAAAACAAAAAGGATCTAATAAGGAAAGATCTATTGTAATTATTTATGATCATTATGACGTTAAGTTTTTGAAGAAACATACAATAAAGACGAAAAGATTGTTGAAAAAGGAGAAGGAATTTCAGATAATAGATTCGAAAGGAACAGAATTTATTTGTGATGAAGTTTCTAAAATACTTGGAAAAAAGAACCATAATAATTTATTTGAGCTATGATTGATATTGATGTATTGAATAGAACGAGATCTGCTGCAACGGAATATCGAAACAAGTATATCCAAATCAGCCCTTATCTTTTGGAAGCCTATACTTTGATTCGTCCCTATTCCCTTTCTATTCTGTCTCATGTTTTATTGTATAGAATTCTTGAAAATAAAGAATATTCGTCTTATAATTCCATGAGAAAAACGATGGGAGATGAGACAAAAAGGATATATTCTACCTTGGATATGCGACTTGAAGATATTATTAGTTGTATTTATCCTAATATTGAAAATCTAGAATATGAAAAATCCAATATCCGAAGAAGAATAAAAGGATTAGAAGATATGAATATTTTTTATTATTGGAGATATAGGCAGGAATATATTTTTATTATGGAAAGGGAAATTGGGTGTTGGAAATGTTTAAATGAAGGCGGGGTTGTAATTCCAAAAACCTTGTTAAAAATCATTAATTTATCCGAATCTATCATTGACTGTATGAGATATTTTTGCACCAGAAGAAATATAGAGTATAATAGTGTTGATGCCGAGAAATCTTTTTCTGAATTTTTGGAGAAGCTAATATCAAAAATGGATGTAGAAGTAGCTAAAAAAATAAGACCAAGAAATGATATTGAGTTTTCTGAGTTTATAGTTAATTTAAAACAGGATTTAAGTAAATTAAGCGCGTATGAAGGCTTGGTAGAATCTAAGACATTTATTGGAAATCTTTCTACAGGATTAAGATATATAATAGAGCATAGGAGAAATCAAGAAGCGGAGAGAAAACAAATGAAAGAAAATGAATCTAATGAAGCCGACAATGAAATTAATGAGGCGCAAAATGAACAAAATGAACAAAATGATTTATTACCTAAAAATCCATGTATCGGCGGCAAGGTAAAATATGAAAAGGTAAGGAAGTCAATAAAAGTAAAAGATGTCGTAGAGCAAGATAAAGAAACACCAAAACAAAAGAAATACGTTTTTAATGATAATGTAGATCCATTTTTAAACGCAAGAATTTTTACAGAATATTATAGGGCGTATATAAAAACCATCAATAATAGGGCAAAATTAGATGGATTTAGTTCCGATGTTAGAAATGCAGGAATTGTAATGGATTTATTGATAGAAAATAATAAGTCTGATAAATTGTTTCTGAACTCGTGGTTGAAGTTTTATTGTGAAAATAGTTTGAAGGGGAACAAGATATTTAACACAAAATACACTTCTTTATACTCATTTGGAAAAACATTTGATCAATATAAAAACATCTACTACGTACCACAGAAAGTTGTATAATAAGGTTACATATGGACTTCTCTAAAACAAATGAAATGGTAGAACGATCCCGCCAATTAAAATGTAGACAGGCTGCATTAGCTCTTTTAAAACGTGCAAAAGAGGTTATTCCTGAACGCTATCTTAGAATACAAAAAGAAACATTCAAAAACGTATTATTTAAGCCTTATTATAAAGATGTAACCGCTTTTTCAGATTTTGTTTATGATAATTTTGATGGCATGAATAAGGTAAGAGCAATATTAATAGATGGAGGAAATGAAACTACAAGGGATATTGCTTCTTTTGCGGTTTTGTTTAGATTGATTACTTGGGATAATTTTGGGCTTTATAAGGATTGTAGTGAATTGTCTCATAAATTACAAACCATCAATTCAACAGAAAATTTTAATAGAAATGATATATCGGATGAATTGAAGACATTTGATGTTCTATTTATAAGGGAATTTAATAAAAGGCAGTTTAAGGTACATTTTGATGCCGGTGATTTTTTAGACGAAATATTATCCCATAGAAAGAATAGGGATTTATTTACCATCATTTCATTTACAGATGCTATTAATACCTCTAATCAAATTACGGATAATGTTTGTGGTTATTATTTGGCGGATTTGTCATCTAAGGAATATTGTGATACTAATGATAAGTTTAAAAATCCCGCCAATGAAATTTTAAGAATAAGGGTGAAAAATAATTAAGGAGTATGGTTATGCTTATGTTATCGAAGCATTTAGTCCCAATAGAACAGAAGATTTCGTTTATGAGTCAACCGTTCTATATAGTTTTTACAGAAAATAAGAACAATATTGGTAAGGACAGAATATACGTAAAACATTTTGGATTAGAGAAGTTTCCAACAATATTAGATGACACTATTATAGAACAGACTGAGAATATTTGGGATGCTCTAAAATTCCTGAAAAAAGAAGATGCTATAAAAGTAGCAGGATTATGTACTTTTAGATGTAATTGCGGATGTGTTGATAAGGTTGGAAAATTAATAAGAATGTCGTATTCTGGTCGCATGGAAGATGGAGTAACTTATGGGGAAATTAAATTAGATACCGAAGAACAAAAAAAGAGACATTTCGAGGTGTTTTATGATTGTGTTGAGGAAGAAAAAGAATATCCTCAAGATTACACGAACCATTTTGATTATTGAGGAAAATGAATAATGAGTGAAGTAGAAGAAAGAATTAGTAATGATAACTTGGTGGATTTGGCTAGAAAGCAAGAACAGCCATTTTTGTCCATGTTGTTAAAAGATAAAGACTGCTTAATGGATGCAGTGTCTTTTGGAATTAAACCAGAGCATTTTTGGGATTATAATTGTAGATTTTTGTTTTCTATTATGTCCAAAAATTATAAAGAACATTCCTCATTATTGACAAGATCTGGAATGGATAATATTATGGATATGGTGGAAGCAAAAGGACTTAATGACGAAAAGAAATTGTTTTATAAGAAATTTTGGGATGAAACCTACTTTATAGAATCTAATTTGGAAGATTATGAATTGTTTAAAAAATCCATTAATGATAGATATATACAATGGCAGGCGTATAAAATTGTTGATAAATATACCCAAAATATAGTGGGGGCTGTCAATAATCAAACCGAAATGATTCATGAGCTTAAAAAAGAGATTAATGCGATAGATAATGTAGACCCGAATTCTCATGTAGTTTCTGTTGCGTTTACAGACTCTTTGGATCGTTCTATGGATTATATCAAACAAAGGCGTGATAATCCTAATTTAACCACCGCAGTTCCTACCGGATTAAAAGCATTAGATGACATTATTTTTGGTTTGGAATGTCCTTCTTATACAGTAATAACAGGATATATTAACGGCGGCAAAACAACCTTAATGTTTAATTTGGCGATGAATATGGCTAAGGCAGGTAGGTCTGTAGTATATGTAACAATGGAAAAAGAAGCAGATCAGTTGGTGGTTAGGCTTCACTTTTTACACGCCATGGTAGATTATAATAGGGTAAAAAGGGGTGGGAATGGAGAGAGAGGGCTCCCTAATCATATTGTAGAAATTTTAAAAAACGCCAAGGATGATTTACAAAAAAATATTCTTCCTAACCTAGATTTTATACAGGTTCCACAAACAACAAAACTATCTAAAATATTAACCGAAGTTGATAAGATTATTGCCAGAAAAAAAGTAGACGTTTTATTTTTGGATTATTTACAGGTGGTCGGATTTGAAAGTAGCCATCCAACACGTCCCGATATTGATTTAACCCAATTATCCCAACGATTACAGGCTTATGGGAGAGTTAATAGGCTTATAACTATTACGGCAATGCAATTAAAATCTCAATCCGCCAAGGAAATAAGAAACAAGTCAAAGAAGATAGCACTAAATACCGATATACAAATGGCAGAGGTTAATACAGAAGATATTGGTGGAGCCCAAGCCATTATTGCAGACGCCGATTATGCTTTTTCTATTGTTAAGGATGCAAAAGATAAGCCATGTAGAAAGGTATATATAACGGTAGTAAAGTCAAGGGATTCAGACATGGGTAGGGTTGTTCAATTAGATTTTGATGGATGTGTTGGAAGAATTTCAGATCCGGAATTAGAACCCGGTCAAGTAAAAGAAATTAGCGAAATTATTTATAACAAGGAAATTACAGAAGAACAAATAGAAAGTGATGACGATTTATTTAAGAAGACGGATGAGAAAGAAGAAAAAGTAGAAAAAGAAAAACCAAGAGAAATAGATTTAGATGAAGAAATTACAACGACTACTATCCCAATTAAGACTCCAATAAATAAAAAGGTTGATAAAAAAATTGGGAGTACGGAAATTGGCGATAATGGATTGGATGAAGACGAATTGTTGGATTTATGATATGGAAAATTATTATACAATAGAAATAGCATCAAATCCAAATACAAGTTCTGAAATATTAAAAAAGATATTAGAACAAGGAAATGATGATATTGTTTCTCATTATGCTGCTATAAATCCAAATTGTCCTGCTTCTGTTTTAGAAATGGTTTTAAAAAGAGGAAAAAATGATGATGTTTCTTATTATGCTGCTTATAATCCGAATTGTCCTGCTTATTTATTAGAAATGGTTTTGAAAAGAGGAAAAAATGATTTAGTTTCTCAATGTGCTGCTAAAAATCCAAATTGTCCATTAAAAGCTAAAATAAACTGGATGAGATTAACTGGAAAAATAGAACAAGAAGATCCTACAAAACATATTATAGAAAGAGAAGAAGTAGAATATAAAGAAGATCCGGACTTACAAAAATTAAGAGATCTAATATCAAAATAAAATAAGAAATAACTTGACAATGAAACGATTTTGATGGATAATATAAAAAGAATAAAGAAATAAGAAGGATTTTGTTAATAAGTTTAAGAAGAAATATAATAATGAAAACGTCATTAGAACTCAGTTATAGCCTGTCGAGCTTGTCCTGTTATCTAGGGCATGGGCTGAGTTTTTTGTCTGTTTTCTAATAAATAGTAAAATAGATTTAAGATGAGGCCCGTTAAGAAAATCTTGGCGGGCTTTTTGTTTTATAAGGAAAAAATGCACCGGTGGTAGAGTGGCTCATATGGAAAACTGCAAATTTTCAGACCTGAGTTCGATTTTCAGACGGTGCTTTTAAGGTGCTTTTAAATTATAGGCGAGTTATGATAGAAATAAAAAAATATTTTAACGAATTTGGAAGAAATTATGTTTATGTTGCCAAAGATACAGAATTGAAGAAAATTGTAACAGGAAATACAAAAGAATTAGCAGAGAAAAATTTAATGGATTTGAAAAAGTATTTAGAAAAGGAGAAAAAATAACATCCTGAAAAATTTAATATATTATGGCAAAGTAACAGAGCTAGACTGTAAATCTAGTCCCCGTTAAAAAATATCTGTACTGGACTGGGGTGAGTTGGTTCGAATCCAGCCTTTGCCACCATTTTTGCCCGTTTATCCGAATTGGTAGCAGGAGATTCGCTTAGAACGAATTGCGAAAGCCATGGAGGTTCGAATCCTCTAACGGGCACCAATTTTAAGTTTGTTTTCACATGTTATTAGTGTATAATATAAATATGCCGGTGTACCCGAATTGGCAGCAGGGGAAGGTCTCAAAAACCTTTGGCGCAAGCCCTTGTGGATTCGACTTCCACCACCGGCACCATTTTTAAAGGAGAAGTGGCTGAGTGGTCTATAGCGGCGGTCTTGAAAACCGTTGTGCTGAAAGGCACCGTGGGTTCAAATCCTACCTTCTCCGCCATTTTCAAAAGGAGTTACAAATGAATTATAAAGAAGCAAAATCAAAATTAGAACAAATTAATAAAAAATTAACTATTTATGATTTTATAAACAACAAAAAATCAAAAAAAATCAAAATAGTTGAGATAAAGCATTGTGATGGATCTTATTTGAAATTTTATCATGCGTGTATAAAAAAGCTGGACAAGGAATGGACTGTTGTTTGTACGGAACATCATGGAAATTTTCTTTATCATTTTGAGGATGTAGAATTTATAAGAGAAATTAAGAAATAAGGAATCGTGCCTGAGTTGGTGAAAGGGGCAGTTTGCTAAACTGCTGTACTTCAAAAGGAGTACCGAAGGTTCGAGCCCTTCCGATTCCGCCATTTTGACAAAGGTAATTTTATATTTACATAGATGGCGAGAGAAAGCTACGGGGTTTTAACCCCAGTAGATGAATCGAGCCACATTTCTATTATACAGGGAACGGAAAAATAAACAAGAAAATAAACAATAAAATAAACATAG
>Ga0172364_10000462_pt1 | contig 28890 bp, 28 predicted proteins | sample LakKivSesite10cm_FD_114545 | JGI IMG/M metagenome (GOLD analysis project Ga0172364, IMG submission 114545) | Sediment microbial communities from Lake Kivu, Rwanda - Sediment site 10cm | ecosystem: Environmental > Aquatic > Freshwater > Lake > Sediment | place: Rwanda: Western Province, Lake...
CTCCGGTAGAGCACCTTTCTCTCCAATTGTAACCCAATTTTCGACACATGAAAACTGGCCAACTCGGATCTCGTGTTCTGGAAATGCCTGGAAATGGGTTGCTTAGTGAGGGAAAAAACCTCCAGGGCCCTTATAATCCGGACCTTGTCCCTTTCCCCGATGAGCCGGGCGTAGGCGGGATCGACCTCCTCGAGTTTGCGCCGCAAGCTCAGCAAGCCTTTCTCGGCGGCTTCGTGCTCGAGCCTCCGGCGCAACTCGATGTTGCGGCCGGGACCGGGGAAAAGCCCGTCAACCAAGGCCTTGAGGTAGAGGCCGGTCCCGCCGACCACGATCGGCAGTTTCCCCTTTTCTTCGATCTGTCCGATCGCGACTAGCGCTTGCCGCACGAAATCCGCCGCTGTGAACTGGTCCTCCGGAGAGGCAATATCGAGAAGATGGTGAGGCACGAGTTTCCGCATCTCGGGTCTCGGCTTATCGGTGCCGATGTCGAATCCGCGGTAAACCTGCATCGAATCGCAGTTGATGATTTCACCCCCGAACCTCTGGGCCAGGTGCACGCCGGCAGCGCTCTTGCCCACGCCCGTGGGACCCAGGATAACGACCAACCGTTTTTCTCTAGGTGACAATTCGGATGAATAGCCAGACGGCGAGGAGCGTCAGGAGAAGGAGCCCAGCGAGGATCTGTTTTCTTGTCAAATCGATTCTCCGATCTTTTCCAGGTTCTTGATGACTCCGGCCTCATGGACATTGCCCAGCGTCTTCTTGACGGCCAGCACTTCCGCGGTCAGGATCTCGTTGAGCACCCGGATGAACTGCCTTCGGGAGTCTTCGGTAAACAAGGCTAGACTCATCAACGGAAAAGGGCTGAATTCGATGCGGCCGTCGGAGCGAAGTTCAAGCCCCTGGAAAGGCGGTGCCAGGCGCAGGCGAACCTCCTCCAGCGATTTCTCCAAAACGCTCAAACCCACTGGTCCGATCTCCTTGGAGATGTATCGATAGATGTAGGAACACTTGTCATTGAAATCGCCCCAGATTTTTTCTAGACCGGCGGACGTCAACTCTGGGGACGGCCGAGTCTGGTTCGCTACCACCGAAAGGCCGGCCAGACCTAAAGTCAGGAAAGCGAACACCGCCTTTTGGGTTTCTTTTTTTCCGACCTGGCTCCGGGCATAGAGGTCGGCGAGGCGAGGCGTCACTCGGAGGAGTTCGAGAACATGCTTCTCGTGCGGCGCCAGGTGGAGATGATCCGCATAACCGGGCGAGAGGAGCTGAACGGCCTCGGTTTCCGCAGGGAGCCAGGCTCCGATCAGTTCGGCTTTCTCCATCTGGCGGATCCCTCTCAGAATGACAACCGGTGTCGGAATGAGCGCATAAACCTGCTCCTCCCGCACGGTGGCGCCGAATTCGAACGTGAGATCCGCTGCCGCCCAGTCAAATACGGCAAAAAGCTCCTCCATCCAGAACTCGGCCAGCAATTCCCAGACGCGGGCCGGAGGAATCCGGCAGCGCTCAATAAGGGACCGCGGATAGGAAAGGCTGTTTTGGCGGGCGAAACTGGCGCAATCCTCAGCTTGAGAGGCGGACAATGCCCTGGCGGAGATCAGCCTTTTCAGGAATTCTTCCGGAGAAAATGTTCCTTCGGCGAGCGCCGCATCGCCCCGGATAAAGTATAGCACGGTCTGAAGATTTTCGGCCTGGACCGTCAGCCGGCCGGTGTCGCGTTTTTCCCAGATCCGGAAAATGATTTGGGGAAAGGGCGTTGCGCTCAAATTTCCGCGCCAGGTCTCTCCGATCATACGGATAATGTATGCCGCCGTCTGTCCTCTGTCAACACAAGGGCGGAATGAATCCGGCCGTCTTCGGGTTATCGTAAGGCGCTAGTCCTTAGGAAGGTGAGAGCAACGGTCAATGCGCTTCTGAGGGCCCAAAGGCTGAACGAGATGACCAACCCTTTCTTTGTGCTGATTTTGAATGTCGCAGCCAGGCCGAGACCGAACAAACAGAACATCCACAGCTGGAAAATATCCACTTGAGCCAGGACGGAAGAGATCGTGGACGTGGTGCCCAGATTGGGGAAAAAGACCAACAGGCTGGTTGACGCTGTGGCGATAGACGGGCGGCGGCTGATGAGGATAAACCTCAGTCCGTTGCCCAAGATTTTGTCCACAAAACTCGCGTGAAGAAGAGAGGCAAAGACCTGCGGGTAGTTGCCTTGGGTCGAGACCAGACGGCCGATGCCCAGAACGATGAGCGCAGAAAAGAGAATGCCCATGAGAGCTGTTAAGGGAGTGACCAAAAAGGCGTCCAGGTCGCGATTTCGGCTCATGATCCTCTCGAGCTCGCTCGCATAGCCGGACTCACCCCATTTTGCCTTGAGCCTGGCTTCGTTCTCCTCCACGATCCGGAGACTGTCTTTTTGCTCGAACGGGAAAGTGAAATAGGTAAAGAGACAAGTCAAGATCAGGACGGTGATGAGGGCATCAACCCAGAGGGGACGCTCGGCGATCGCCCTGAAGGTCCGGACGGGGGGAAAAAAAGTGCCCGCAAGCCGGACGAGAAAGCTCACAGTTCGCCCCTTCTCCGCTCGTCCGCTTCGATCTTTCCGTCGCGCAGCATGAGAATCCGTCGCGTTTGGTTGGCGATCTCCCGGTCATGAGTTACGATGATTATCGTGTTCCCTTGGGAGTTGAGTTTTTGGAACAGTTGGAGGATTTCCGAGCCCGTCCTGGAGTCGAGGTTTCCGGTCGGTTCATCCGCCAGGATGATCGACGGCTCATTGACCAGGGCACGGGCGATGGCCACTCGCTGCCTTTCTCCTCCAGAGAGCTCGGAGGGACGGTGGTTCATTCGGTTCGACATCTCCACGAGCTCCAGAGCCCGCCGGACTCTGTCTTCCCGCTCGCTTTTATGCATTCCTTTATAGATGAGCGGTAGCTCGACGTTCCGAAATGCGGTGGCCCGGGGCAGGAGGTTAAAGACCTGGAAAACAAAACCGATCTCTCTGTTCCGGATCCGGGCCAGCTCATTTTCAGCCAGGGCGCTGACCAGCTGGCCGTTTAGGTGATACCGACCCTCCGTGGGCCTGTCCAGGCAGCCGAGGATATTCAGCAGAGTGGACTTGCCGCTCCCCGAAGGCCCCATGATGGCCATGAACTCGTTCGGCTCGACTGCAAAGGAGACGCCCTGGAGGGCTTGGATTCGCTGATTTTCAAGCTCGTAGACCTTGGATATATTTTCAGCTCTGATCAAGCGGCCGTCTGGAAGGCTCATTTTGCGTGTGGTGGCTTCGCTTCGGGCCTGACGACCATTCCGTCTTTGAGCCCGCGGAGAGACGCGAAGGGACCGACGATGACCTCCTGGCCTTCCTGGAGGCCAGTTGAGATCTCGACCAAGAGACCGCCCATTATCCCCTTTGTGACAGGTTGAAACTTAGCCCGGCCGCTTTCAACCACATAGACGCCTTCCTCCTCGACACTCTCCGTTCTAGAGGAGGACTCGGTCTCCTTTTCTCTGATTACGAGGGCGGAGATTGGGATGGCCAGAACGCCCGTTTTTTCCGCCGTGATGATATCAGCGGACGCGGACAAGCCCGGCCTGAGAGTGTCGGGCGGATCGGTCAGGGTGATGGTGATGAGGAAATCCCTGGACTCCTGTTGCGAGTCGTATCTTCTGGGGACAGCTGAGCTTCCGATTTCGGTGACGGTTCCGTTAAGGAGTTGTTTCGGGAGGGCGTCGACTCTCACCTCAGCGGGTTGACCGAGCTTGACTCCGACCACGTCGGTTTCGTCCACCTCAACCTCCACTTCCATTTCGGAGAGGTCGGCGATGGTCATGAGGACTGTACCGGGGTTGTTCATCGTGCCGATAACGGCCACTTCTCCCTCCTCCACTCTGAGGCTGGTGATGATGCCGTCGATCGGCGAGTTGTATACGGTCTTGCTCAGGGTATCAAGAGTGCTTTTGAGGGAAGCCTCGGCCTGCTGGATCTGATGTCGGATCGCCTGGACCTCGGCCCGGGAGATATCGAACTGGACTTTGGCCGATTCCAGCTGCTCCTGGGAAATGAGCTGGCTTGAGAAGAGCTGTCTCTGGCGTTCATAGTTGTTTTGTTCCCTTTTCATACGGGCTTCAGACTGAATGAGCTGGGACCTGTAGGATTGGATGAGCGCCTTGTCTCTCTCTGCGTGGGCCTCGTATTGGGCGGAATCCAGCTTGAGCAGGAAATCGCCGGCTTTGACCGCCTGCCCCTCAACAACACCGATCTTGGTGATCCGGCCAGGAACGTGGGCGCTGATGTTGATATTCTTTTTTGGCTTAACCTCTCCCGGTGCCGATATCGTCGAAGTCAGGTTGTGGACGGACACCTTTTCGACGGTGACCCGAATGGGTTTTTCCTTTTGGGATGTCAGGCTGGCGATTGCGATCAGGGCGACAAGAAAGCCGAGAAGAGAAATCAGGATGATCTTTTTCCGTTTGCCCTTGGGTCGGGGCGAATCAAGACTCCGGGTGCGGAGAGCCTTCATTTTTCTCCGCCAGATAATCCGGTATCTCATGGCTCTTATAATCTTATGATAGTACAACACCCGTTCGTTGCCAACTGATTATTGTCCTGCTAATATTATCGGGCGATGGGCAAATGGAAGGAATTCCTGGATGTGGCCCGAGGGGCGGCCCTCGAGGCGGGGCGGATGCTGCGCTCGGGCCTGGATGAGGCCCGCGAGGTTTCCTACAAGGGGGTCGTGGACCTGGTCACAGATTTTGACAGCCGGGCCCAGGATCTCATTCTCGACCGGCTGGCGGCGGCCTTTCCGAGCCACGGCTTCCTGGCGGAGGAGGGGCTAAGTCGGGGCGAGCAAAGCGAGTTTCGCTGGGTCTTTGACCCGCTCGATGGGACGACCAATTTCGCTCACCGCTTCCCTGTCTTTACAGTCTCCATCGCCCTTGAAAAAGACCGTCGGCTCATCCTCGGAGTCGTTTATGACCCGATGAGGGAGGAGGTGTTTGAGGCCGTTGAGGGAGAAGGGGCCCTCCTCAACGGGCGGAGGATCAGGGTTTCCGCAGTCGATGACCTGAACCGGAGCCTTCTGGCTACGGGATTTCCCTATGACTTGCGCGAAAGCCCGGTTAACAATATTGTCCATTTCAACCATTTTTTGACCCGCGCCCAGGCTGTCCGCCGCTGCGGCTCGGCCGCGATGGATCTCTGTTATGTGGCCTGCGGCCGATTCGACGGATTTTGGGAGCTGAAGCTCAAGCCTTGGGACCATGCCGCTGGAGTCCTGATTGTGCGGGAGGCGGGCGGCCGGGTCTCGGATTTTGAAGGAGGTGAGTTCGTGATCACTTCCCAGGAATCCCTGGCTTCGAACGGGCTCATACATGAGGCCATGATCCGCGTCCTGGCCTTGGGCCGGGAGGCGGCCTTTAGGAAAGGAATGAAATGAAGGCGGGCGGGCGTATTTTATGGGTTGGGCTTCTGGCTATGGGGTTTCTCTGTGCCGCTGAAGAGACCCGGACCGTTGTTGTCCCGGGGAATGCCGCCTGGACCGATACCGGAATCGAAGTCTTCCAGGGCCAGGAGCTCGAGTTTGCGGCCGAGGGGAGAATTTCGCTGCAGAAGGGCAATCCCCAGGCGGATTGCGGTCCTGACGGCTATGACCTCCAGACTGTTCAGCAGCCGTTGGTGGACCGCAACTTAGGCTCTTTGATCGGTAAGGTGGTCATCGGTGTCAGTGTGTTCAAGGATGTGAAAACCGGCCAGGAAAAAACAGAGGAGGCGGCCGAGCTTTTCTATGTTGGCTCAGGAGGCCGCATTGCGATGCCGGCCCGGGGGCGTCTCTTCCTTGGGATCAATGAGTCGGTGATTGGGGATAACGCCGGCGAGTTCAAAGTCACCGTCGTCATCGGCCACGAAGAGCGCCGCCCTCACTTCTGATTATTGCCGTTTTTCTGTTGGAACCTGTCCATAAACTGTGTGTCGTAATTGCCCAGGGCAAAGTCTGAATCGGCCAGAATGGCCAGATGGATCGGAAGGTTGGTTTTGATGCCGACAATTGTGGTCATTTCCAGAGCCGCCTGCATCTTCTTGATCGCTTCTGAACGTGTCGGGGCCAGGGCGATGATTTTGGCAACCAGGGAGTCATATTCCGGCGGTATTCTCCAGCCCTGGTAGGCCGCGGAATCCACCCGGATGCCATGTCCTCCCGGGAGGAGAAGGAAGTCGATGGTGCCGGGGCTGGGGTTGAAGTTGACCGGGTCTTCTGCGTTGATCCGGCATTCCAGGCAGTGACCCCGCATCTCCATACCGCTGCGGACGGAGAGTTTCTCTCCCGCGGCGATCCGGATCTGCTCTTTGACCAGGTCCACGCTGTAGACCATCTCGGTAACGGGGTGCTCGACTTGGATTCGGGTATTGGCCTCCATGAAATAGAACCTTTTTTTTTCGTCGACCAGGAATTCAAAGGTCCCAAGGCTCTGGTAGCCGATGTGGCGGGCGGCGTCTTCGGCGGCCTTGAGCATTTTCTTGCGCAGCCTCTCATCGATAAACGGAGAGGGAGACTCTTCGATGAGCTTCTGGTGCTTTCTCTGGATCGAGCACTCTCTCTCGCCAAGAGCGAGGACGTTGCCGTGCTTGTCGCCGATGACCTGGATTTCGATATGCCGGGATCTTGAGAGGTATTTTTCAACATAGAGTGATGGGTCATTAAACGAGGCTTTGGCTTCATTCTGGGCCAAAGGGAACAACTCCTCGAGCTGGGCTCTGGTGCGGGCGATCCTCATGCCCTTGCCGCCTCCGCCCGCTGCCGCCTTAAGTATGACAGGGTAGCCCATCCTCTTGGCGACTTTCTTGGCCTCGGACAGGTCCTGGACGACTTCGTTGCTCCCCGGAAGGATGTACAGGCGGGCCTTTCTCATCTCCTGACGGGCCAGGCTTTTGTTGCCCATGAGCTTAATGATGGACGGCTGCGGTCCGATGAAGACAAATCCGGACGATTCACAGATCTCGGCGAAGCGGGGGTTTTCGGCCAGGAAGCCGTAGCCGGGATGGATGGCTTCAGCTTTGGTGAGTTCGGCAGCGCCGAGGATATTCGGGATGTTGAGATAGCTGTCGGAAGCCCGGCCTGGTCCGATGCACACTTTCTCATCGGCCAGGATCGTGTGAATACTGTTGCGGTCGCTTTCGGAATAGACAGCAACGGTTTTGAGGCCGAGCTCTCTGGCGGCCCGGATGATCCGGAGGGCAATCTCTCCCCGGTTGGCGATCAGAATCTTGGAGAACATGAGCACTCAGGCGGCCGCTGGCTGGATGGCGAACAGCCTCTGCCCGTACTCAACCGGCTTTCCATTTTCGACGTAGATTTCGGCGATGATTCCGTCGACATCGGATTCAATCTCGTTCATAAGCTTCATGGCCTCGATGATGCAGAGAGTTTGGCTCTTTGTCACCTCCTCCCCGATCTCGACAAAGGGAGGGGAGTTCGGGTCCGGAGCTCGGTAAAAAGTTCCCACCATGGGGGATGTAATGTAGTGGTATTGGTCGGGTGTTTGAGCGGCTGCCGGCTGCTCTTGGGGAGGAGGCTGAGCCGGCTCCGGCTGGGGGGAAGAAGGAGTGGCAGCGGCTTTTGCCGGCGGTGCATCCTGGGCAAGAGCTCGGCTGATTTTTATTTTGAAGCCCTCGACTTCCAGCTCAAAGTGGGTGAGATGCTTTTCTTCGAGGAAGCTCACGAGCCTGGCGATTTCTTCGTAATCGATTTTTTTATCGGTCATGTAACTGTCCTCCCGGGAGGTCAATGATACTTTTCTTTTATGCGATCCCAGGGCGTGTTAGGTTTTAGAGGTGCTTATTACCTTACTCAGAAAGCCTTTTTTTGTCAAGAGAGTCTCGGGGGAGGCTTTGGTCGGAAGAGGAGCGTCGGCCTCCCATAGATAAGGAAGTGGGAGTTTGACAGAGCTCCGGAATGGGCCATAATAGGGGCGTCGCTTCAGGACCTTTCCGAGGACAAGGATGTTTGACCAGCTTTCCGCCAGGCTAGAAAAGGTGATGAAGTTTGTCCGGGGGGAAGGCAAAGTCACCGAAAAAAATATGGGAGAGGCCCTCCGGATGATCCGCCTGGCCCTCCTCGAGGCCGACGTCAATTACAAAGTCGTCAAGGATCTTATCGAGCGTCTCCGGGCAAAATCCCTGGACCAAAAGGTGCTCGACAGCTTGACTCCGGGACAACAGGTGATCAAAATCCTCCGTGACGAGCTCACCGCCGTTCTCGGTCAAGACACCAGGCCCCTGAAGTTTTCCAGCCAGCCTCCCACGATCCTGATGTTGGTCGGTCTCCAGGGTTCCGGAAAAACCACATCCTGTGGGAAGCTGGCCAAATGGTGTCAAAACCTCCACAAGAACCCCCTTCTCGTGTCTTTTGATCTGAAGCGGCCGGGCGCCCAGGACCAGCTCCGGATGATTGCCGGACAGCTCGGACTGCCTTTCTATGAGATGGGGAGGGAACGGATGGCCTTACCCGAAATAGCCCTCCAGGACCTCCTGCTCTACACCAGCAACCGAGGCTATGAGCCTCTGATTGTCGACACGGCCGGCCGCCTTCATATCGATGAGGACTTGATGGCCGAGCTTCGCCTGGTTAAGGAGGCTCTAAAGCCGACCGAGATCATTTATGTCGGTGATGCCATGACCGGCCAGGATGCCGTGAAGTCTGCGCAGGCCTTTGAGGCGAAGATTGGACTGACCTCAGTCATTCTGACCAAGCTTGACGGCGATGCCAGGGGAGGGGCCGCCCTGTCTATCGTGACGGTCACAGGAAAGCCCATCAAGTTTGTGGGCACAGGCGAGACATTTGACAAGCTCGAGGTCTTCCATCCCGGCCGGATGGCCTCCCGGATCCTGGGGATGGGCGATATTCTGAGTTTGATCGAGAAGGCCGAGCAGGAGGCGGATGTCAAAGAAGCGGAGGAGATCGCCCGCAAACTGGAGAAAGAGGATTTCACCCTGGAGGATTTCAGAAGGCAGCTTAGGCAGATAAGGAAAATGGGTTCCTTTTCCCAGATCCTGAAATACCTCCCCAGCGGCGGGATGTTCAAGGACCTGGCCGGCCTTGAGATGGACGAAAAAACGATCCTTCACTATGAGGCGATGATTGGCTCGATGACGCCGCGGGAGCGGGAAGACCCGAGGATCATCGACGGACGTCGCCGGCTGCGAATCGCCAGGGGAAGCGGACGTCCGGTCTTCGAGGTCAACCGACTCCTCAAGCAATTCCTGGAGATGAAACGGATGATGAAGGGCTCTCAGTTTAAAAAGATAATCTCCCGTATCCCCGGGTCTCGCTAGCTAGGATTTATTTCTGACCCAGGCGCCGTCTTTCTCCTGGATCCACCAGCCCGGGTTTGCGTTTTTCTTCCAGGTTTCAGCGAAGATTTTCTGGATGCGCTCAATCTGGTTCGCTTCGATTTTAGGGCTTTGGCCTAAAGGATGAAATCAAGGCTTTGCAGCCAGAAATCGGCGTACTGGTCCCAGAAGACAAAGTTGCACCCCCAGTGCGGAGCCGGGTCTGAAGTGTAGACGAACACAGCGCCTTTTCCCAGCCGACCCAGCACAGCCAAGGGGTCACCCGTTTCCTTGACCCGAAGGAGGATCTTGGCTTCTTTTTTGGGAATTGTTTTGTTATAACCCAGGATGGGCGGCATCGAGCCAAAGTCGATCTTCTTATAAAGCCTCTTTCCCATGGCGGTCGCCTGGGGTTTGAAGCCTTCAGTCGTTTCGATGAGGTCCTCGTATTCCAGGCAACGCACGGGGAGAATCTCGGCCAGCGGAGTCCTCCCCCAGCCGCCCTTACCGTGCTCGCCCGTGAACGAGTACCAGCCACCCAAAAACATGGCCCCTTTTCCCCGGCGAATGGCTTCGCCGGTCAGCCGGATGCGGTCGGGGAAGGTCAGGATTTTTCGCCCGAACTTTTCCCTGTCGAAAAAGCTCGGGGCGAGCTGGAAGAGCTTGGCGTCGATGTCGCTGAAAATCAGGGCATCGTATTCTTCAAGGATTTTTTCGTAATCGCCGGGGCCCAGGCGGTTGTAGAAATCCCAGGCGGGGACGCTCTCGACGCGGTGCCGACCGGTGGATTCGAGGGCGTCCTTCAGCCATTTTCCGTAGTTGAAGATTTCCGCGCCTTTGGTGGATTGATAGAACGGAGTCTCGATGAATGCCGGCCCGGTCATAATGGCCCAGTCTCCGGCATAGTAGATCTTGGCCACGGCCTCACCTCCCTGGGATAATCTCGACCGCCTGCCATTTTTCCATTTTCTCTTCATCTTTGCAACCGGAAACGATCCGCCGGCCGCTGTTCACCGACCGGCAAGGACTTGGCATATTTTTTGCTATTGCCGTATTATAGAAAGTGGATTGTCTGGCCCTTTGGAGGATACAATGAAACAAAAATATCGGCCATCCGCCTTTCTGATTTTGGTCCTCATTTTGGCCGCATTCTGGGCCGTCTCCTGCGCCACATCTCCCGGTCTTAAAGTGGCTCAAGACCCTGCGATCCAGGAGTTCTACGAGAAGGCCCGCCTCATCATGACGGCTGAGGAGGGACGGATCTGGAAATCACTTCCCAATAATGCGGCCAAGGAAGAGTTCATCCAGGAGTTCTGGAAGATTCGCGACCCGGACCCCGGGACAGAGGAAAATGAGGCCAAAGAGGAGTTTGAAGAGAGGGTCCGCTATGCCAACACATGGTTCGGGTCCTTCAACCCGCGGCGCGGCCTGGAAAGCAAGAGCGAGGATGAAGAGAAGTCCCGGAGTGGTTGGAATGAAGAACGGGGCCGGGTGTACATCATTCTCGGCCCGCCGGACGTTATCTATTTTATGGCGGGTGAGGAAGAGACTGTGAGTCACGACGGCACGCGAATGCGTCCGAAGGCGGAGGACTGGACGGCGGAGCAGTGGATCTATGACCGATACCGGGCCTATGTCACGTTCACTAAATCGAGCACCGGCAGCTGGCGGCTGGCGAGTTATGACCCGCATTTCCTTGAAGTCCTGGAGTGGGCCAAGCTCAACTGGGTCTCGGCTGATTTTGTGGAGGACATCGGGCGGAGGTTCCGGTTCAAGCCCGAGTTCTCGGCCGCCGGTTTACGGATCACCGTTCCCGTGAGCCGGGTGAGCTTTGACGAGAACTTCAGGGCCGAGTTCGGGATCAAGATCAACGTCTATCTCAACCGCACGAAAATCGACACGATCGAGGAGACCAAGGTTTTCGAGGAGAAAGAGGAGGAGCTCCTCAAAAAGAAAAATCTCGAGCTTGAAATCCCCTATGAGATGGGCCGCAAAGGAGAGTATCTTTTTGACATCGTCGTGGAGGACCGGCTGGCTTCCGGTCCCTCCAAATACCGTTCCTTCCTCAAGCGCAAAGTGTGATTACTCTTCCTTTTTTTGAGGGCGGCGCCGGCCCGGCTGATGAATCGCCAGACTTCCGGACTCACCATCTGATAGGCGTCCGGGATGGCGCCGCTGCGGTAGGCCTCTCCGATTTTCTTTCTGAGGTTCGGATGCCCAGCGTAGGCCTCGTTGAAGAGGGCCTGCCAGCGCCGGGCGAGATCCTGTCCGGCCGGGCTGGACGGGTTGGTGTCCAGATTCCGTTTGACCTCCTCGATCAAATCCGCCCATTTTTTCTGGTAGGCCTCCATCTGACCGGGAGCGTAGCGCCGGCCGATCTCCTCGAATTCCTTCATCTCTTCGGGGGTGAAAAACTTTTCCGCCCAATTTTTTTTCTTCTCTTCGCTCATCTGAATCTCCTTGATGATCATGATGACCTTATCGAAGTCCACTTTTTTGCCTTTTTTCAATTGTCCCAAAACCTGCTGGAGAGCGCGTCGCGCCCCCTGTAGCCTCCGGACCTCATCGGCGAGGATCTCCGCTTGGGACTTCAGTGATTTCTCCAGAGTCAGTCTCGGGCTTTCCAGGATGCGCTGGATCTCCCGGAGGGACAAGCCCAGGAACCTTAAGGCGATGATCTGCTCCAGTCGGAGAAGGTCAGTCCGTGTATAAACCCTATACCCGTTCGGCCGGCGGCCGGACGGACGGAGAAGCCCGATCTGGTCATAGTGATGGAGAGTGCGGACCGTCGTCTGGGTCAGTCGGGCAAACTCCTTGATCAAATACTGTTCCTTTGTCTTGGCGTCCACAACTCAATCATAAACCATGACGTTACGTTAGAGTCAAGAGGTCTTTTGAATTATTCGGTGAGGTCACGTAGAATAAAAGAGTACGGGACGGAATCGTCACTGTGGAGGAGCCAATGAGCAACGTCTGGTACGTCATCGGTGCGATCGTCATTGTTCTCTTCTTCAGCGGAGTTCGGATCATCCGGCCGACCCACCGGGGGCTGATCGAACGGCTGGGAAAATACAAAAGGTTCGGGATGCCGGGCTTTCACTGGATCATCCCGGTGATCGAGAAGATGTACCGGGTGAACATCACCGAGGTTATGGTGGACGCCCAGCCCCAGGAGATCATCACGAATGACAACCTCAACGCCCGCGTGGACGCCCAGGTGTATTTCAAGGTCAAGGACGACGAGGAGAGCGTCAAGAATTCCCAGTACAACGTCTACAATTACCAGTGGCAGATCGTCAACCTGGCCCGGACGACTCTGCGCAACATCATCGGCACCCTGACCCTGAAGTCGGCCAACAGCGAGCGCGGCAAGATCAACTTCGAGCTCCAGAAGACGCTGCGCGAAGAAACCAAGAACTGGGGAATCGAAATCGTCCGGACCGAGCTTAAGGAGATTGACCCGCCGAAAGACGTCCAGGAGACGATGAACAAGGTGGTCAAGGCCGAGAACGAAAAGATCGCCGCCATCGATTTCGCGACGGCCACAGAGACCATGGCCGACGGCGCCCGCCGGGCCGAAATCAAGAAGGCCGACGGCGTCAAGCAGGCCCGGATCCTTGAGGCCGAGGGCGAGGCCCAGGCCATTAAGCTGGTCAACGAGGCGGCCCAGCAGTATTTCGTCGGCAACGCCCAACTTCTCAGGCGACTGGAGACGGTTGAGAGAGCGCTGATGCACAACGCCAAGATTGTCGTCCCGTCGAATGTCGAACTCATCAACGTCATCGGGGAAATGGCCGGGGTGCTTCCTGTGCCGAAAAAAGAGCCGGCCAAGGCCTGACGCGAGACGCAATGCACTTACGGGATAATGACCGATCGGCATTCGAGGAGTTCAAACATGGCTAGGTCCTTGACGCTTGACGCCGCCGGCTGGCGGCGGTTTTGGAGTTTCCTGGCTGGGGCCGGCATGGTTGTCGCCTCGGCCCTGACCATTCAGCATTTTTTTAAGGCCAATTTCCCGGAGTCCATTTTCCGGGGATCTTTCTGTGACCTCAGCGCTTTTTTCAACTGCGACAGCTCCGCCTATTCCCCCATTTCGCATTTCCGGGGCGTCCCGATGGGCTTCTTCGGTCTGTTCGCCGGACTCCTGGTCGTCCTGGGTGCCCTTTTCCCCTCGGCCGCCTTCGAGCGGACCAACAAGTTTCTGGCTTTCTTCAATGCGCTGGGCGTCGTGGGGCTTTTCGTATATTCCGTCTTTTTTCTGAAAAGTTTGTGCCTCCTCTGCTCCGGCTATTACCTGTTTTCGCTGCTCAGCTTTTTTCTTTTCTGGAGATATGGCCTTCGCCCGGGGCTTCCATCAGTCAAGCATCTCGCTGTTTTTGCGGTTCTGGCAGTCGGCGGAGCTTATGGATTCCAGTCATTCTATAAGGCCAAAAAAGACGCCCAGCTCGGAGGGGTGGCTTTGAAGATCGTCAAGGAATATTACAGCCTGGAAGAGGTCAAAAATCCCAGCTTCATTTCTCCGTTTTGGACGGCCCGGGCCAGCGAGCGGTTCGAAGACGCGCCCATTCGGGTCGTTGAGTATGCGGATTTTCTCTGCCCGGACTGCCTATTCCTTTATCAGCAGCTCAAGCAATTGGAAAAAGAATACAGGGGAAAAATCAATATCGCCTTCCAATTTTTTCCGCTTGAGGCCAAGTGCAACACGGTCGTTGAGAAAAACCTCCATCCGGGGGCTTGTGATCTCGCTCTGATCGCCGCTTACGATCCGGCCAAATTCAAGGCCATCCACGACGAGATTTTTGAAAATTTCCAAAAGGCGAAAAGCCCGGAATGGAGGGCTCAGTTGGCCAAGAAGTATGGAGTTGAAGCGGCCTTGACCGACCCGGCAACTCAGGACCTTCTCCAGAAAATCATCGCCACAGGAGCCGAGTACGAAAAGACCTCGGAGAAATACGCTTACGGCATCCGCTCAACCCCGACCATGATCATCAACAACCGGATGGTTATCGGGACCCTGCCTTATGGGCACCTCAGGGCCATCTTTGAGTCTCTTCTTTCGGAGGAGGGCCCGGCTGGCGGGAAGGGACGGTTCATAGAAAATTGGGTGGATACCCGCCCCAGAAAGAAACCTTCACCGCCTCCAGCCTCCAAAAAATAAATGGTCCTTTTCTGTGCGGGGGCTTCTGCTCTTTGATTACCAAGCCTGTTCGAAAATCATTCTTTCCCTTCCTTGACGAAGGAGCGCAGGCTGTAATATTCTCTCGCCGTGAGAAAGGCAGAGCCGGCAAAGCGCATTTGGGAGATCGATTTTTTGCGCGGCCTAAGCATCATCCTGATGGTCGGCTACCATCTTCTTTTCGACCTGGGAGAATTCCGCGGCATGGACCGATTTCTGGGCTTTTCGACCGACCTCTCGACTATCGCCTGGAGAACGGCCCAGTACTTTTTTGCCGCACTTTTCGTTGTCCTCTCGGGCATTAGCAGCACTCTGAGCCGGAGCAACCGGCGCCGCGGGCTGCGACTCCTGGCCATATCGTTTTTGGTTACGGCTGTGACCTACTTTTTCGAACCGGCCTCGGCCGTTTACTTTGGAATCCTCCAGTGCCTCGCGGTTTCTATCCTGGTATATGGCGCGGCCTTCGAAAAAGTGCGTCCAGTCATTTGCATCGTCTGGGGTGCGCTCGTCCTGGGGTTGGGATTGGCCATCCCAGCTTTGAACCGGGCGCTGGCCATCCGCTTCAATTGGCTCCTGCCCTTTGGGCTTCACAGCCCGTCGTACACTTCTTTTGATTACTTTCCCCTTGTTCCGTGGCTCGGGGTATTCTTGTTGGGGGCAGGCCTGGGCAAATCGGCCTACGCTTCCAAGCGAAGCCTCCTGCCGTGGCGGCTTCCGGAGTCGTTCATCAATGTCGCCGGCCGCCATTCACTTCTCATCTATATCCTTCATCAGCCCGTAATCATGGGCGTCCTCTACCTTATTGGAAGATGAACCGATCGTTTTCTTCCCGCTGGGGTGAAGAGACCTATTTTTTGTGATAGTTGGGATAGGCCGGACGCTTCGGCTTGGACGGCGGATTCTTGGCCAACTCCTCCATGACAATCGTAATGGCCTTGTCCAGCTGGGGATCCCGGCCCTGCCTTACGAGTGCCGGATCAAGCTCCACCTCCAGATCGGGGCTAACCCCGATATTTTCAGCTATCCAATGGCCATCCGGGCTCCAGACCCCCGAACTCGGAGCCGAGACAAAGCCGCCGTCCATGAGCGGCGGCGCTCCCGCCCGGCCCACGAGTCCTCCCCAGGTGCGCTTGCCCACCAGAGGTCCCACCTTGGCGCGCCGGAAGTACCAAGGCATGGCGTCCCCGCCCGACCCGGCGAACTCGTTGATGAGCATAACCTTGGGCCCGAAGATGGCACCCTGGGGCTGGACCTCGTCTTCCCCGTCTCGGGTGGCGACGAGGCTCATCATTTTTCGCCCAAAGCGCTCGATGATATCCGTGGCCAGCATGCCTCCGGCGTTAAAACGCTCGTCCACAATGAGTGCATCGCGTCCGACCTGGGCATAAAAATAGCGGTTGAAATAAGTGTACCCGCCGAAGGCCGTATCCGGCATGTAGACATAAGCCACTTTTCCCTTGGTTGCCCCTTCCACATAACGCCGATTGTCCTCGATCCAGGCGAAATTGCGGAGTGACGTTTCGCTGCTCACGGGGACGACTGTCACTTCCCGCGAGCCCTCCATCTTCGGCTGAGGGCCAACTCGGAGGACGACCTGCTTTCCGGCTTTGGCCTCAAAAAACCGATAGATATTGTCCGAGCCTTTCACTTCCTGTCCATCCACAGCCAGCAGGTACTCGCCGGCCTTGACATTGACTCCAGGCTGGGTCAGGGGAGCTTGAAGCTGCGGGTTCCAGTTTTCCCCGCTGTAGATTCGGGCAAACCGGTAGTGTCCGTTTTCGATTACATAATCTGCACCCAGGAGGCCGGTGGAGACACGCTGGGCGCGGGGGATATCGCCACCTCCGACGCTCAGATGACCCACCGTCATCTCCCCGAGCATCTCGGCAAAAAGATAATTCAAGTCCACTCTTGAAGCCACGGATTCCATATAGGGAGCATACTTTTTTTGTGCTTCTTCCAAATTCAGGCCGTGGAAGTTGGGGTCGTAGAAAAATTCTCGCTCGATCCGCCAGGCCTCCCGGTACATCTGGCGCCACTCCTCGAGCGGCTTGACTCGGATCTCGATATTCTGGGTCGGCATGGCTTTGTCGGAAGCCGGTCCGGCCGGGCCAGGCTGAGTCGGAGTCCCGGCCGGGGAGATCGGCTTGAGTGTGCCTATGCGCCAGCTGCCCCTCTGACTGTATAAGAATTTCTTTCCGTTTCTGGCCATCTCGAAGGAATCGACCCCGCTTACGACGACGTCGGCCCGGCGTTGCTTGAGGTCGAAACGATGAACGGAAAAGCCCTGGGGGAAGGGCGATCCTGGAACGGGCGGGTCGGCAGCCATGGCCAGGAGGGTTCCGGCCTCGCCCGTTTGGAGACCGACATAATGGCGAGCCGGCATAGGAACCGCCAGAATGCGCTGGAGAATGCCCTCAAGGTCGATCTTGACGGCCGCGGGTTTCTCTGCTGGCTTTTCCTTCTGGGACTTGTTGGCCCCCTCAGCGTCTTCCTTTCCGGTCTCATCTTGTTTTTTCTTTTCAAGTTCTTCTGAGGTTCTTGTTGATTTATCCTCCGGCTTTTCCTCATCGCTCTGGGGGAGAAATGGGGTGGGCTCAGTCTTATCGAGCACGGCCAGATAGATGGTGCTTGTTACCTCCCGGAAAATGCTGTGGATGTCCGGTTGAAGAGAGGCCCCGGAGTCGGTGCTGGCCGTAAAATAGAGATACTTGCCTCCGGGATCGAACACCGGCAGGTTGGCGTCGCTCATCGCGTCGGTCAATTGGGTGCTTTTTCCGGTTTCAAGAGAATAGACGAAAATGGCTCCCAGGTAATTGGGCAGCCGCTTGACATAGGCCAGCCATCGGGAATCGGGCGACCAACTCGGAACGAGTTTTCCCTGGCCGGACAGAAAGCGGTCCTTGTCCACCTTAACCGGAGTCTTTTTTTCGAGGTCCACCGTCCAGAGGTTGAGGTGGCAGTCTTCGTAAGCGAGTTTCTTATTATCAGGAGACCAATGGGGGGTGAAGTAGAAAGAAGGCTTTTCTTCGAGTTTGATGCGGACGACCTCCCCGCTTCCTTTCTGATCCCGGATATGGAGTTGGTATTCTCCCGATTCGTCCGAAAAATAGGCGATCTTAGTGCCGTCTGGAGACCAGGCCGGATAGCGCTCCATAACTCCTGGAGTGTTGGTAATATTCCGAAAATCCCCCTTCTCCGCGGGCACCGTGATGATCTCACCCCTGGCCTCGAAGGCCGCCCGGGCTGCCGTCGGCGACAAGCTGGCCGAGGAAAGTGTCTGGCCAACATTGATGAACCTGTCCCGGACTTCGAGCATATCTCCGGCAACGGAGACGGGCAAGGGGGTTGGTTTGCCAGTGGACAGATCATAGAGATTGAGAGAGCCGAATTGCTCGTAGACGATCGCTCCGGGTCCGGCCGAAGCCGACTTTATGTCCAGACCGTCGTTCTTTAAAGCCCGGCTGACCTGTTTTGTCCTGACATCATAGAAAAATAGAGTGACGGGGCCTTCCCGGTCAGAGAGGAAATAGACTTTGTCTCCGATCCACATAGGCTCATAATCGTTCGAATCCTTGCGCGGAATCTTTTCGATTCTCGAATCGGAGAGCTCGGCGATCCAGATTGGAGTGGCCGTACCCCCTCGATAGCGCTTCCAGACATTGAAGGCCCGTCGCAGAGGGACATAGGCGATCCGCTTTCCATCTGGAGAGAAGCTTGCCTCGTACCCCATGGGCAAGGGGAGCCGCTCCGGGAACCCGCCTTCTGCGCTTATGGTGAAGAGCTCGCTAAACCTGGAGTGGGCCGTGCGATTGGACGTGAAAATAATCTTTTTGCCGTCGGGGGTCCATCCCAGGGTGATATCGGAAGCAGGGTGCCAAGTCAGCCGGCGGGGCTCTCCGCCCTCTGCGGGCATGATAAAGACATCCACATTGCCGTCATATTCTCCGGTAAAGGCGATGGAAGTTCCGTCCGGTGAAAATACGGGACATGTCTCGATTCCCGGCCCCGAGGTCAATCTTTGGGCCGATCCTCCCTCGCGGGAAACCTTCCAGAGGTCTCCGGCATAAACGAAGACGACGTGCGTCTGATTGAGGGCGGGCTTCTGGGCTAGGATCGGCCGGGCCTCAGACCCAGCAATCAGAGAAATCCCGGCCAACAGGCCTAACGGAATCCGGAAAACGCGTTTCATTTTGAGCCTCCTTTCAAATTCCCGTCCACGATCACCCCGCGATGGCCTGGGCAAGCGGTGGTCTCCGGATCTCCTGCGAGATCAATCTCTTCTTTTTAGAGTGTTCAGTTTATCACAAGTCGGGGCCCGATGGGGGAAAATTCTCGGGGAACTCTGAGCCAGCCGATGAAACCGGATTGGGCTCCCGACCAGTCCCGCAACACTTTGATTCTGGTTGACTTCAGGGGGGTTTTCCGCTATGATTTGAAATCATTTTACTAAATAGTGGTGTCCAATGCTTAGCATGCGATTGATGCGTTTCGGCGCGGCCAAGAAGCCGTACTATCGAATTGTGGTTATGGAATCGAGGAGATCCCGGCAGAGCAAGGCCAAAGATTTTCTCGGGCACTACAATCCCTTGAGTGACCCCGCCGAGGTCCACGTCGACCTCGAAAAAGCCAAGTCCTGGCTGGCCAAGGGGGCCCGGCCATCACAGACGGTCCAGTCGATCCTCGATCGAGCTTCCCAGCGGAACAAAGCTTCCGATTAAACATTCTATGCCTTTAAGGAGGTCACGGTGAAGGAACTCGTTGAATTGATCGCCAAAGCGCTCGTGGACAACCCGGAAAGGGTGCAGGTTTCCCAGCTGGAAGGTGAACAGACCACCATCCTGGAGCTCAAAGTGGCTCCGGAAGATCTGGGTAAAGTCATCGGAAAACAGGGTCGGACTGCGCGGGCCATTCGGATTATCCTGGGGGCCGCAGGGATGAAGCTTAAGAGGAGATTCAACCTCGAGATCATCGAAAAGGGATAGTTGGTCACCGTTGCCCGGATATTAAGGAGCCAAGGTCGGGAAGGGGGGCTCAGACTCAGGTTCTACCATATCACGCCTGCGGATTGCCGTGAGCTCCGCAGGGTCTTCATCGGAAGAGAGGGGGACCTGAGGGAGTACGTCATCGAATCCCTGGTCGGCCGCGGAAAAGACTACGACCTCAAGCTAGAGGGCGTGGATTCGCTCTCCCAGGCGGAGCGCCTGGCCGGACAGGATGTCTGGATTTCCGAAGAGAGCCTCAAGCCGCGGGAAACCGGCGAATTTTTTCTGTTCGAGCTCATCGGTTGCGAAGTTGTCGGCCCGGAGGGAAAAATAGCCGGACGCGTCGTTGACATCCTCTCCATTGGAGAGGGCGAGCTTTTGGTGGTTGAGGGATCGGGCGCGGAGGTCCTCATTCCCTTTCATGAATCGATATGCACTGAGGTCGACGTTCGGAGGAAGCGGATTCGCGTTGACCCGCCGGATGGATTGCTGGACTTGAATGAGATTTGACATCATCACGATTTTCCCCGGGATGTTTGCCGGCATTTTCTCTGGCGGAATCGCCAGGAGGGCGATCGAAAGCGGGCTTTTCGAGGTTTTCGTCCATGATTTGAGAGATTACACTCATGACAAACACCGTCAGGTCGATGACCGGCCATTTGGCGGGGGAGAAGGCATGGTCCTAAAGCCCGAGCCCATCTTCCAGGCGGTTGAGGCGATTCGGCAAAGTCGGCGCAGTCGCGTCTTCCTGCTTTCGCCGCAGGGGACGCGGCTGGATTCTGCCCTGGCCCGGAGGCTCGCCCGGGTTCCCCAGGTCATTCTCATCTGCGGCCGCTACGAGGGCGTCGATGAGCGGGTCAGCCGATACCTGGCGGATGGAGAGATCTCGATCGGTGACTATGTCCTCACTGGCGGCGAGCCGGCGGCCTGGGTGGTCATGGACGCCGTTTGCCGGTTTATCCCTGGAGTTGTGGGCAAGGAGGAATCGGTTCGCCAGGATTCCTTTTCCGACGGCCTTTTGGATTTCCCTCACTACACCCGGCCCCGGAACTTTCGGGGGATGAAGGTCCCCCGAGTGCTTTTCTCGGGAAATCATGCTAAAATTAATGACTGGCGATGCCGGGAGGCTCTCAAAAAGACGAAGGCCTCGCGGCCCGATTTGCTCGCGCAGAAGACTCCCGTTCAGGGCGGTCGAAAGGCGTTGCGGTCGAAGCTCAAGAAAGGAAAGAACTATGAGCCTGATTGATCGGGTTGAAGAAATGGAACGGAAAACGGACCTTGAGCCGTTTGAGGTCGGGGATACGGTCAAAGTCCATGTGATCATCAAAGAGGGAGATAAAGAACGCGTCCAGGTCTTCAAAGGAGACGTTATTTCCAGGAGAGGCAGCGGACTCGGGGCCTCGTTTACGGTGCGGAAAATCTCCTTTGGCATTGGAGTCGAGAGGATTTTCCCCCTCCATGCGAAGAGCGTCAAGAAAATCGAAGTCGTCAAGAAGGGGAAGGTGAGGAGGGCCAAGCTCTATTACCTCCGGGATCTTAAGGGCAAGGCCGCTAAGCTGAGAGAACTCAGATAGCCGGACATCAAGGGCGGGCCATTCCTCTCCTTGAAGAGAAGCAATGGCGGATTTCAAAATCGAGAAAACAATCCTGAGCCCGGATGTCCAGAGGATCGCCGGCGTCGATGAGGCCGGCCGCGGCGCACTCTTCGGTCCTGTCGTGGCGGCGGCTGTGATCTTCCCCTCGCGCTGTATTGCCCAGCCGGTCCGGGGATGGCTGAAGCAGGTTGACGATTCCAAACTCCTATCTCCTCAAAAGAGACGAGAGCTTCTCCGCTCAATCCTGGCCGAGGCCGAGGCGGTCGCCGTCGGCCTTGCCACGAGCCGGGAAATCGATGAGAAGAATATCTATTGGGCCTCGCTTGAGGCCATGAAGCGGGCAGTCGCCGGCTTGTCGCCGCGGCCGGACTTTCTTTTGGTGGACGGATTCAAGCGCCGGGACTGCGGATTTGGCTGTCCGCAGCTGGGCATTGCCGGAGGCGACCGCAAGAGCTTGTCCGTTGCGGCTGCCTCGATTGTGGCCAAGGTGGTCCGCGACGAGATGATGCGCCGGCTGGAGGGAATTTTCGCAGGCTACAACCTCGCCCGGAACAAGGGCTATGGGACAAAGGAGCACTACCGGGCTTTGCGGGAGAAAGGGCCAACGCCGCTTCATCGGCTCACTTTCAATCTGGGTGGGAAGGCCAGCAGGGGATGAAAGAGAAAGTCGATAAGGCCCGGGTTCTGGAGCTGGCCCAGCGCTATGTCAAGGCCGGGCGGCTCGAGGAGGCCATCGGCGAGTACAAAAAACTTCTTTCCGGTGAAGCGCCGGAAATGAGCCTCAACAATATCATCGGAGACCTCTACATCCAGCTGGGCCGAATTGATGAGGCCGTCAAGGCGTTTCAGGCGGTGGCCAGCCACTACGAATCGAAGAGTCATTATTCCCAGGCGCTCGCGATCTACAAAAAAATCTGCAAGATCGATCCCGAGAACGTGATGATGCGCATCCGCTTTGGGGACCTTTCCCTGGCCCAGGGTTTCACTGCCGAGGCCCGGCGGGAATACCTTAAAGCGGAGCAGACGCTCCGCCGCGCCAACCGGGTCAAAGAGCTCATGTTCCTCTACCACAAGCTGATCCGGATGGAACGGGACAACGTTTCCTACAAGCTCAGCTTGGCCGAGCTTCTCCAGAAGGAGGGGTTTATCGAGGAGGCCGCTTCACAGCTCAATGATGCGGTCGAGATCCACTTGAAACGGAACGAACTCGGGAAAGCGGAAAAATTGGTCGAAGAAGCTCGTCTTCTTACAGGGTCCGACCCGCGAACCCTGACCAACCTCGTTGAGGTCCTCAAGAGGAGCAACCGGCGAAAGCAGGCTCTTGAGGTCGTCGGCGATATCCTCGAGAAGGATTCGGATAATGTCCACTTCCAAATCCTCAGGGGATCTCTTTATCTCGAGGAGCGCGAGCTCGATAAGGCCGAAAATGTCCTGGCGGGGATCGTGGCCGCCCATCCTGTTGAGACCAGGGCCCGCATCAAACTGGGCAAAGTCTATGTCTTGCAGGGTCGGCCGGACAAAGCTTACGAGCTTTTTGATCCTTTGGTCTCCAGCATGATAAAGAAGCAGAAAGAGGACAAGGCCATCGGACTGCTGGGGATTGTCCTCAGCACTGAGCCGCTCCATCTTCCGGCCTTAGAAAAGCTGGCGGCGATTTACAAGGCCAAGAATCACAAAAGCCATCTGGAGGTTGTCGACCGAATCATCCTCGAGGAGGCCCGGAGGCGGGGGTTGACCGAGAAGATGTTCGTCGCCCTGGTCGATCTTCTGGAACTCCGGCCCCGGGATAAAGACCTTATCCGTGAGTACCGGGAGCTGAGGAAAGAGCTGGGCTTCGTGGATGAAAAGACGGGCGAGGCGGATACTCTTGCCGCCACCGAGGCGGAAGAAGAGGACATCGATCTGATCCTGGCCAGAGTGGATCTCTACGTGAAACAAGGGCTCGTCCGCAACGCCCGCCGGATCCTGGAAAACCTCAACATCCGCTTCCCGCATTCACCAAAAATCGAGCGAAAAATCGCGGCCCTTGATGAGGTTAAGCCCGGGATCAAGGCCGAAGAGATCCCGATCGCTGTGGGCCGCATTCAGGATATCGAAGCCCGGATCGAGGCCACACCCGACCTCGCCCGAACATTTCTCGCCGGGCTTCCGGACGAGGGGGCCACCGAGAAGCGAATCACCGCGGCGGACATCTTCGCCGATACGGAGATCCTTCCCCTCCCTGTCCAAGAGACCGAGACGCCGAGGTTTTACACTCTCGAGCAGAAGATCGCAGATGAGCAAGAGATGCTCCACAGCGTTTTTGCCCAGCAGCTCCACGGGGACATCTCCATCCTGGAGAAAGAGCTGACCGATATCGTCAGTGAGTTCCGGGAGCAGGTGCGGAAGAAAGTCGACACCAAGGACTACGAGACACGCTTCAACCTCGGCCTCGCCTATCTGGAGCAGGGCCTGATTGAAGAGGCCATTGAAGAGTTCCTGATGGCCTCGGAGGACCCGGCGCGGGCACTGGATTGCGCCAGCATCATCAGCAAGGCCTACAAGCAGATCAACAATTTCGACCAGGCGTTGAGCTGGCTCGAAAAAAGCCTGGAGCTCGTGCCGACGGGCTCAGCCGAACACTTCGCAGTTCTCTATGAGTTGGCCTCCCTTCATGAGGACAATGGCGACCGGAGAAAGGCCCTGGAGGTCTATCAGCGAATCAAGGACTGGAACCCCGCTTACCGGGATGTCAGCAAAAAGGTCGACAAGCTAGCGTAGCTGCCGACACATCGAGAATGGCCTTGCTCCCGATCAGGTTTTTAGGCCGTCCACTCAGCGCTCTTCTCGGCGGCCGCGGAACTCACCAATATTGCTGTTTTCACTCATGCACGATCCGTGCTTGCGCTTGTCCGCACTTCCCTTGAGGGTTGGCGTGCTCAGACATCCTCGCCGCCCTCAAAACGGGGTGCCCTCGAAAAGCACTGCGGGGAGGCTGAACCTTCTAGAGTCGCTGCGGCCCTTCCCTATCCGACAATCTTGCCTGTAATGATTAGGATAAGGCCTTTGTCGCCACCGTCGAGCTTGGAGACTCCGACCACGGTTTTATCACCCGACTTCATCGTGAAGTTGCTGGTGAGCAAAGCGACCGAGCTGAAGGGGCTTTGGGTTTGTGTCGCTCCCGGCGCATAGTTCACGGGGACGATCTTGTAGAGCCGGGCTTCAACCTGAATCAGGTCTTCCTTTTCTTCCCGAATGTGCTTCGGTCTGAGCTGGAGCCTGAGCTCGGCCCGCTCGCCCATGGTGATCTCCGACTCCTCCCGGTCCAGGGCCCGGATAAAAGAGCTATCCAGAGGATAGAAAAATTTGAAGCTCAGCAGGCTCCGGAGCTCCTGAATCAGGGGGTCGTCCATGATCCGGTCTGCCGATTTGCCTGGCTCCTCGCCGGTCGACGCCAGGATAAGCTGGATCGTGAACTGGATATCCGCCGGCTTGACGTCGAGTTCGCGGATAACCGCCAGAATCTTCTCCACGTTTTCCGGGTAATCGCTAATCGTCAGCAGGCCAGAGCTGGGGCTCGGGGATATCCGGCCTTCTCGGCTAACAAACGTATAGAGGACGTTGAGGATATCCTCTTTGTCGATATACTTAAGCTTAACGATCTCCTGGCGCATCTTCGGTCGGTTCTCCTGGCCCGTCGCCGCGCCGATGAGGAAGAACGAGAGAATCAAGACGACCGTGATCCAGAATGCTTTTTTCATCGCTTTTTTTCCTCCCATTCGAATTTTTTATTCAATGTCCAATATATTTTGAGACCGGTCTCCTGAGACACCAGGGTCATTGACACCAAGTCCTGGGTTTCTCTTTCCGGAGCGGGCCTTGCGGCTAGGACTGGCCGTTCGAGCGGACCCTTCTCCCTTTGGATGCTGAAAGGTACATCCTGGGGTTTTTTTGAAGCGGCCGCACTCTCTGTCAAAAACGCGCGGGGCGTCGGGGCCGAAGTGACGGTGATAATCTCTGATAAGAGGGGAGCGGCGGGCGGAGAGAGAATCGCTCTCGAGATGAGCACGGCAACCCCGATGACCAGGATGAACATGAGTCCATAGGCCCAGGTTCTTCTGGGAACAGCAAGGAAAACCGGAATCGGCGGGGGCTCCGGTCTCCGGGCCCGCACCCGCGCCATCAAAGCCTTCCATTCCCCTTCTGGCCAATCGATGATTTCGCGGCCGGCGATCGTCCGGATGCTCTCCAGGGTGGTGCGGAGTTCTTTGACTTCTTTCTGACAGGGGAGACAATCCCTAAGGTGCTTCTCAAGGCGCCTGGCTTTGCCTGCGGGAAGGTCCGTTCCGACGTAAAGCGGAAGAAATTTCCGGGCCCGGGGACACTTCATCTATGTCCCTCCAGGAGCTCCGGAAATCGTTCCTTGCAGAGCCTCCGGATTTTGTCGCGGGCCCGACTCAGGTGGACACGGACGGAGATTGACGATGTGCCCAACACCTCGGCTGTTTCCCTAATCGTCCGGCCTTCGATGTCCCGGAGGAGAAAGACCTCCTTTTCCCGCGGGCTCAGCCTTTCAAGACAGGAGAGGAGCTTTTCGCGGGCCTCCTTTCTGTCCAGATTTGCCTCAGGATCTTCTGGCCCAGGCTCGACGGCCAGTTCTCGGAGCGTTCGCTCGTCCGAAGCTCTCGGGCCAAGGCTGCGCCAGACATTCATCTCGATCTGGAGGAGCCAGTTCTTAAAACTCCGCTTTCGGTCAAAAGAGCCGAGATACCGGAAGGCTCTCATCAACGTCTCTTGAGAAATTTCCTTGGCCTCTTCGACATTGCGGCTGAGCCGGTAGGCCAGAGTCAACAGCAGCCGGCGGTAGGGCATCACCAGGGGCTCAAATGCTTCGGTCTGGCCGCTCAGGACGAGTTCGATCAAGCGGTCCTCCTTTTCATCCATTGCACACCAGAGTATATCGGGATTTAGAGAAGAATGTTAGGGACGTTCCCCAAAGTGCCACCCTGCTCGTTTTCTTCTATCGTTCTTCTATCGCCGCTGGGGGGATTAAGGGCAGGGGTGGTACCTTGGGGAACGTCCCCAAAATTGCTAGAAGGCGGTGATGAGGCCGACGGCAAAGCGGCCGTGGTCCTCATAAAGGCTGTCAAATACGTATGTGAATTCGGCCGTCGCCCGGATGTTGCGGCGGAGCATCCGGCCGAAATGAACCGTGGCCGAAGCATAGTCCAGATCGTCGAGTTCAGAGTTCACCCAGTTGCCGAGCCCGGCCAGGTACCACTTGCTGTCGTCTCCCTTGGGGCGATATATGAGCTCGGCAAAACCGCCCCGGGTCGTGGCGGGTTCCGTGAAGTCGGCGATGAAGTACGGATTGTCGTCCCGCCGCTCGACGTATTGAAGGTTGAGCTCGAACGGCGCAGCCGTCACCGTCGCGTCGGCCGCCAGCATCCAGAGGGAGTTTCCCGCTTCCTCTTTTTCCTCCTTGCCGAGATAGGAGAACCCCCCGATCCGAAAGTTATCGCCCAAGTCCTGGGAGACTCGGAAAACGAAGTTCTTGTACTTATCGTTGTCGAAATTGCGGAAGATGTTGGCTTCGCCGATCCCGCTGCCGTTCAACACCTCCAGAGTGAAATCCGTTCCCGTCGGGAGGCCGTAGGTGAGCATGACGCCGCGGTCATAGGTCAGGTTGATTTCGGACTCTCCGGGTCTCGCCCGGTAGACCTGATAGTCCTCGAAAGTCAAGCGCAGCTCCCTCTTAAAGAGCGGGTCGGAAACCTGGAACTGGCCGATATAAAAATCGAGGTCCGAGCCAAACAGGTTGTTGAACATGAGGAAGGCGTCCTCGATGCCCGCGACTTCTCCGCGCTCGGAGAAAAAGAAATAAAAATAATAGGCGATGTTCTTGGTGATTTCGCCGCCCGAGAGAATCTTCAACACATATGGTGAAGTGAAATCCCACTGCCCGGTGTTGGCATTGTTGTAGGTATAGAACCCTTCCAACCGCAGGGCGATCGGCACCTCGCGGAGCAGCGACAGGAAATCGTCGCCGGTGTCCACAAAGTACCGGGGGGCATCCTTGTCCTTGATGGCGAACCCATTCCCGGCAAACTCGTCCCCGTAATCTTTCAATTTGGGGAAGGGCGAGTGGCATGTCTTGCACGTCATTTGATACTTCCGGGCGAACGCCGGGATCGCTTGCAGGTCGACCGCAGCGGCCTGGATGAGAATGACGATTCCGGTCATGATGAGGATTGTTTTTTTCATTTTTGTCCTCACTGAAGGACGGTGATGCTTGTCGAGTGCTCGTTGACCTTGATGATTTCCGCTTCGTCGGCCGGGACATTCAGGAAGTCGGCGACGGGTTTAACGAGTTTTTGGTAGTTGAGGACAGCCGTGACCCGGAGAGGTCCGGGCGCGATGTCAAAAGGCAGCGTAAAGGTGCAGGTTTCGAGTTTCGTTTCTCGCGGACCGATCCGGTAGTCCACCCCGAAGGACTTTGTATTCCACTGCTGGATGGTCATCCGGCCCTGGGGGTCGAAGTAGGCCATCCGGAAGATGCGGTCCCCAACCGGGATCCCGTCCCTCTGGACGCCCTTGAAATTCAGGTCGCCGAGGGCGATCCCCATGTCCTGATAGGCGAGGGTGTCTGAGCCAATCGTGTATTCCTCACCGGAGAACCCCTTCTTGTCGACAGGCAGGTGATAGACCTTGCCCTTGGCGTCCACGGCTTCCACATGCATCCAGACGATCCGGTCCTCGACCGAGCCAGTCGGAAACTTATGGCCCGTCTTTTGGTTGAACAGAGCGATGGTGAATTTGACCTTATCTCCTGGCTCGGCTTCGCGGATGTCGGGATGAATTCGGAGCTCGACCGTCCCCCTGACCTTACCGGGGTCATGGGCGCCGTGGAAGAGATGCTGCCGGGCATCCGGATAGAGATTGCCCATGGCCGCAGTTTTTCCCTCGGCATAGGTCATGTGGCAATCCTGGCACTTGACGCCCTGGGCGGCGTAGGGGCCTTCTTTCCATTCGAGATGGGTGGCTTTGACCCAGGCGCCGTAAGGGCTCTTTTCGTTATGGCAGGTGCCGCAGAACTCGGCCGTGCCCAGGAATTCGGATTGCACAAGGTCGTGCTCCGGAGAGTTCTTGCCCACGCGAGGGCCGTACTTGGTCTTTCCGGGGACGCTGATCCAATTGAAGTTGTAGGGAGTGTCCCCCTCGAAGCCAGTAACAGTATGGCAGACATCACAGGAGACTGACTCGTTGGCCCGGCTGTTGGCCGAAGGAAGGGGAGGGGGGACATCTCCAGCCAGGAAAGCGATCGGTGAATGGCAGCCGTTGCAGCCGGCCTTGACGCCGGCCACCATCGGGTCTTTCTCCGCATGGGGGACAGCGAGCTTGAAGTATTCGATTTCGTCCCAGTGATGGGTGTAGGCCTGGGACATCATGGCTTGGGTCCATTGCTGGAAGATATCGGTGTGACAGGAAGTGCCGCAGAACTTGGGCGGCTGATAATCATCGTATTTGCGCGTGCCCAGGGCGGCGTCGCCCGCCTTGACCGCCTGCTGGGAATTCATTCCCAGGACCAGGAGGGAGATAAAGGCAAAACCGAGTGCCGGGATCACGATCTTTTTCATGGACGCTCCTTTCAGCGGAAATCGAAGCCATGAAACAACAGAGGGACGATGCTGACTGAAGAACCGTCCCTCGTTTGGACATCGATTATAGCGTTTCTCGGCGGAACCTGCAACTTGAGCTGAAGACCCAGATGTTCGGATAACTGGGCATAATTTTTTCTGAGATAAAAAAAGAGGCCTCTATTTC
>Ga0172364_10000468_pt1 | contig 28806 bp, 24 predicted proteins | sample LakKivSesite10cm_FD_114545 | JGI IMG/M metagenome (GOLD analysis project Ga0172364, IMG submission 114545) | Sediment microbial communities from Lake Kivu, Rwanda - Sediment site 10cm | ecosystem: Environmental > Aquatic > Freshwater > Lake > Sediment | place: Rwanda: Western Province, Lake...
AACCAGCGCGATGACGGACCTCGACCCGCCCACAACGCCGCCAACATGGTCGCCGACACGAGGAGCATGCCCGGCACCGAGTCCTCGAACGACGTGTCCTCGAACATGAGCACGGGGTGGACGGCCAGCAGGGCCAGGGTGCAAAGCCCGATCCGCCGGCCGAGCAAGCGGGCGGCCAGGAGATAGGCAAGCAGGTAGGCAGCGAGGGCAACCAGGGACTGCACCGCGGACACGGCCAGGCGGTCGAAGTGGAAGAGCCGAAACAGCGCCACGAAGTAGTACGAGGCCAGCGGCGGCCGGAAGAAGGGCCTCTCGTCCCAATCACGGAAGGGCAACGAGTTCCACGTCCCTGGATCCGCCTGCTGGATGTACTGGGTGCCGTCCTGGCTAAGGTCGATCTTCGACCCTCCCCAGGTGGAAGGGAACTGGGCGTCGAACCAGTTCCAGTGAAGATGCGCGCTCGCCAGGCGCAGCAGGAATCCGGCCAGCAGAAGCCCGCCGACCCAGACCGCGGGCCGCGCCAGCCAGGAGGGAAGTTTGAGCCTGGTTTGGGTCACGCCTGGTCCCAAACAACCCTAGGTCGACCCGGCCCGCGAAACAAGGCAGAAGCAGCGACGCTACTCCACCCGCTCGAAGAAGCGGCCCCAGCGGATCGACTTGAACCAGTCGATCACACCGGCCGGGGAAAGGCCGCCCCGGGCCGGGTCGCGCGACCACCACACGATGAGGGCACGCCCCTTGATGAGTTCGTAGGGCACGAAGCCCCACACGCGCGAGTCCTTGGAGTTGTCGCGGTTGTCGCCCATGGCGAAGTAGTGTCCTGCCGGGACCTTGACCGGGCCGAAGTCGGAGGGACCGAGCCGCGGATCCTGATGCACCTGGTGGGTCTTGCTGCCGAGATCTTCGATCCACGCCTCGCACGGGTGACGCCCGCTCTCCCCGCTCGTCTCGGATTCTTCGTCATCGGTGCACGGCCCGGGCAGGTGTTCGCGCGGCATGGGACGCCCGTCGATGAAGATCTCGTTGTGACGCATTTCCACCGTCTCGCCGGGCAAGCCGACCACGCGCTTGATGTAGTCCACGCTCTGGTCCGGCGGGTACTTGAACACGATGACGTCGCCGCGCTTGGGCTCGCTGAGCTCGGCGACCTTGGTGTTGGTGAAGGGGATGCCGACGGCGTAGGCGAACTTGGACACGAAGATGTGGTCGCCTACCTGCAGGGTCGGAATCATGGAGCCCGAGGGGATCTGGAAGGCCTCGACCACGAACGCGCGCAGGAACAGTGCCACGCCCAAGGCCAACCCGATGGACTCGGCGTACTGGCGCGTCGTGGACTTGCGCGCGAAGGCCAGGTGCTCATCCATCCGGTTGTCGAGCTCGGTGATGGCCTGCCGCATGCGCTCGAGATCATCGCCCTTGCGCGCAGCTTCGACCTCGGCGATGGCCTCCGTCATGGCGGTGTTCACCGACTCGGGAATGCGATAGCGCTTCTTCTTGAGAATGCGCCGGGTCTCGCCGCAGAGCTGTTTGGCTTCGGCCTTCGCGTGCGACCACTGCCGATAGGAACGCCAGGACGCAAAAATGCTCACGAGCATGGCTAGTCCACCTTCAGGATGGCGAGAAAGGCCTCTTGCGGGATCTCCACGTTTCCGACCTGCTTCATGCGTTTCTTGCCTTCCTTCTGCTTTTCGAGGAGTTTGCGCTTGCGGGTGATGTCGCCACCATAGCACTTCGCGGTCACGTTCTTACGCAGGGCTTTGACAACGGTCTTGGCGATCACGCGCGAGCCGATGGCGGCCTGGATGGCGACCTCGAACTGCTGCATGGGGATGAGCTCCTTCATCTTGATGCACAAGTCGCGGCCCTTGATGTACGAGGTCTCGCGATGGACGATGGCGGACAGCGAGTCCACGCGGTCGCCGTTCACGAGCAGATCCAGCCGGCACAAATCCGCCGCGCGATAGCCCTTGGGCTCGTAGTCGAGCGAGGCGTAGCCGCGGGAGATGGACTTCATGCGGTCGTAGAAGCCGAACACCACCTCGCTGAGCGGCAAATCGTAGCGGATGATCACGCGACGCTCGCCGGCGTAGGCAAGGCCGGTCTGCGTGCCCCGCCGCTCCTCGCACAGCTTGAGCAATCCGCCCACGTACTCGGGTGGGGTGTGGAGGGTCGCACCGATGATGGGCTCCTCGATGCGTTCGATGTCGCCCTCCGAGGGAAACTTGGCGGGGTTGTCGAGCTCGACCACGCTGCCGTCGCGCCGGACCACCTGGAAGCGCACCGTGGGCGCGGTGGTGACCAGGTCGAGGTCGTACTCGCGCTCCAGGCGTTCTTGCACGATCTCCATGTGGAGAAGGCCGAGGAAGCCGCAGCGGAAGCCGAAGCCGAGGGCCACCGACACCTCCGGCTCGCGGCTGAAGCTGGCGTCGTTCAGGCGTAGTTTCTCCAGGGCGTCGCGCAGGTCCTCGTAGCGCGCCGGATCGGTGGGGAAGATGCCGGCGAAGACCATGGGCTTGGCCGGCTGGAAACCGGGCAGCGCCTTGTCGCAGGGCCGGTTCGCCTCGGTTATGGTGTCGCCCACGCGCGCGTCCGCGACCTCCTTGATGGACGCCGTCAGAAACCCCACCTCGCCCGGGCCCAGTTCGTCCACGTCCTTTGGAAAAGGCGCAAAAACGCCCAGGCTCACGATGTCGTGGTCGCGGCCGGACGCGAGCAGGCGGATCTTCTGCTTTGTGCGCAAGGTCCCGTCGACCACCCGTACGAGCAGCACCACGCCCCGGTAGCTGTCGTACCAGCTATCGAGCAGGAGCACCTTGAGCGGCCGGCCGGCATCGCCCACCGGCGCCGGGATGTTGTGCACCACCGCTTCGAGGATGTCCTCGACGCCGCGGCCGTCCTTGGCCGACGCCAGGATCGCACCCGAGGCGTCGATGCCGATCACCTCCTCGATCTGGCGTTTGGCACCCTCCGGGTCGGCCGACGGCAGGTCGATCTTGTTGATGACCGGCACGATGGCCAGGTTGTGCTCGGTGGCCATGTAGACATTGGCCAGGGTCTGCGCCTCCACCCCTTGCGAGGCATCCACCACCAAAAGGGCGCCCTCACACGCGGCCAGCGAGCGCGACACCTCGTAGTGGAAGTCGACGTGGCCCGGGGTATCGATGAGGTTGAGCTCGTAGGTCTGGCCGTCCTTGGCCTGGTACGAGAGGCGCACGGTGGCCGCCTTGATGGTGATGCCGCGCTCGCGCTCGAGGTCCATGCTGTCCAGGAACTGGTCCTTCTGCTCACGCTGGGAGAGCGCACCCGTGAACTCGATCAGGCGATCGGCCAACGTCGATTTGCCGTGGTCGATGTGGGCGATGATAGAGAAATTGCGGATGCGTTGGATGGGGCTCGGCACTGGGCTGCACCTTCCGGGCTACTTGCGCATGACGTCGAGGGTGAGCTGCCCGGGAAGATGGATCCTCTCCCTCTCCAACACCAAATCGATTCCTTGGCGAATATATTCCGCCACCGGCACTTTGGTCTTCTGATGCAAGAGCTTGAGTTGCTCGTTCTGTTCCGCGGTGATGTACACGGTGGTCGAGATCTTGTTCCGTGCCATGGCAAGACCATGCATGACCATATGTCGGGTGTCAATCAACGAGCACGGATCGTAGGCTCTTTGCCCACATCCCTTCTCGCGGCCGGAAAAAGCAAATGGAATTTCGCATCATTCCTTCACGCGTGTCTCTTGCCGCCGCCCCGCTTCTGGCCTAGCCTAGCCGTTATGCGACTACTCCGTGCGACAATCGAGCGCAGCTCTTGTGGAATTATCGGCTCTCTCGGGCTCGGCTTTTTCGCCCTCGCCCTCGGATGCGGCGGGACCCAGAAGACCGCCGCCGGGAATCCCGCTTCCGACCTCAAGCTCTCACAATCCGACTTCGGCGCCAGATTCGACCGCACCCGGTGCGACGACCAGGGCAAGCAGGTTGTGTCGCTGGACGCCAACGGTGACGGCAAGCCCGACGTCATCAAGCTGTTCGCCGCGGCGGTGCAAGGGGATCGGCAGGTACAGCAGATGGTGTGCAAGCAGACCGACCTCGACTTCGATGGCAAGATGGATCTGGTGCAGTACTACGGCCCGAACGGCGAGCTCGTCATGGACGAGTATTCGATGAACTACAGCGGCAAGTTCAACGGACGGACCTTCTTCCAGGATGGCAGAAAGGTGCGCGCCGAGAAGGACATGGACTTCGACGGCAAGCCGGACTACTTCGAGATCCACGAGGGCGGAAAGCTGGTACGCATCGAGCGCGATCGCGACGGTGATGGCAAGATCGATGAGTGGCAGTACTACGAGGGCGGGCGCCTGGATCGCGTCGGCTACGACACCACCGGCTCGGGCCGGGCCGACAAGTGGGAACGAGAGGCCGGCCAGGAAGCGCCGGTCGCGGCCGAAGGCGGCGCAGCCGCTGCAGATACTGCGGCTGCCAAGGCCGCCGCGGATGCGGCTGCCAAGGCCGCCGCGGATGCGGCTGCCAAGGCCGCCGCGGCGCCGCAGAAGTGATGGCCCAGAAGCGGGAGAGGTTTTCCCTGACCCAGACCGATCGACGGTGGAGCGGACCGCGGATGGCGCTCGACGCCACCGCTGTCATTCGCCTGAACTTGCGCGGACCTGGCACGCACACCCGTATCGTCAATGCCAGCACGCGCGGCATGCTGCTCGTCATGCCGGACGCCCGCCCCATCGGAACCAAGATCCACGTCACCGTACAACTCGTAGATCCGGCGCGGGAAATCAAGGTTTCCGGGATCATCGTCCACTGCAGCGTGACCGAGAACGTCAATCCTCGCCTCGCCGCCCGCGCCGGCATCCTGCTCACCGTCTCCGGGCCCGACTGGGAAGATCTCTGCGCCCAACTCGCCGCGTCCGAGAAATAGTGGCGGGTCTCGGACTCGAACCGAGGGCCCGGCGCGTATGAAACGCCTGCTCTAACCATCTGAGCTAACCCGCCGCGTGGGCGCCGCCGGCAGCCCCCGCGGGGTCTGTCAGACAGCGGGGGGCGATCATGCTTGCCGCAAACCGCCTGTCAAGGGCCGAGGACGACAAACCGACAAGAGACCGCTGCGAAGCCGCTTTTCGGCACCGTTTTTCGGCGCCCTCTTTCGCACCTTGGCGTTCGTCCTCCTTGACTGACTGCCCGGCCTCTTATAGAAGCCGCGGAGGATATGCGCCTATACTCCGGCAAGATTCCCGTCATCGCGGCCGAGATCGTCAAGACCCTGGTCGACAGCGATGACCTGTCCGTCTTCGACCGCGGCGAGGCCGAGTTGGATGTCCAGGCCGTGCTCAAGGAATACCTGCGCCTCGAGCGCGAGGTGACGGAGAAGGCGAAGGATCTCCTGCAGAAGCGCAACCTGCCCTACGAGCAGTTCGGCAAGATCAAGCGCCAGATGGCGAACGAGAAGAGCTTCGGCCTGGGCGAGGAGGGACTTGACTGGATCACCACCCAGGTCATCGAGTCGTTCATGCAGTCGCCTCACGTGGAGGAGGTCTTCGCCGACGACGCGGCCCTGCGCAAGTGCATGACCGACATCCTCAAGAAGCACATGCAGATCGACGACGAGATCGACGCCGAGGTGCGCCGGCGGATCAAGAACCTGGAAGAAGGCACGGCGACTTGGGAGGTCGAGTACCAGAAGGCGCTCGACCAGATCAAGAAGAACCGCCGCCTGGATGAGTAGGCTGCGAAGCCGCGGCGCCCTCCCGGTTGCCCGGCCGCCGCACCGTGACTCCGCCCGCTCCTCCGCCAGGGCTGCTCGAGTCGGTGGCGCCGTCGGGCCGATTGCCCCGGTCTGGCAAGGTCGGCTGTGGTCGCTGCTGACGGTCGCGCGCCAGGGCGATCACCTGCCGCACCAGACGCTCGATGGAAAATCCCACGTCTGACAAGCGGGCATCGTCGTACATATAGGCGGGGGTCGAGACCACGCGGTTCTTCTGATCGACCAGGATCTCGCGCAAGGGGCACGGGCGCACGTCGGCGCCCATCACGGCGGCATGCTTGGCCTCTTCGCAGGCCTTGGTGCCGAAGGTGATGCGCACCCCGGCGGCCGGACCGAGCACCCGCGCGGCAAGAATGGGGGAGACGCAGACGAAGCCCATGGGCCGGCGCCGCTGCAGCATGGCCTTGAGCAGGCGGGTGACTTCGGGATGGACCTCGCACACCACCCCTTTCTCGGCGTAGTTCGACAGCACCGTGGTCACACCCTGGCCTCCGGGGAAAATGAGAGCATCCACGTCGTTGTCGCGCACGCTCGCGATGTCGCGCACCTGGCCGCGCGCGATGCGGGCCGCCTCGGCCATCACCTGGCGCGGGGAGGCCCCGGCTTCAGGGACTCGCGCCAGATGGTCGAACACGCGGGGCTGGACAGCGGCAGGCGCCATGCAAATCGGCCGGCCACCGGCGCGCTCGACCCAATAGAGCGTGAGCACCGCCTCGTTGATCTCCGAGCCATCCGAAGCGCCGCATCCAGATAGGACCACTCCCACTCGCGTTGCCATGCCAGAAGCGCTACCAGAAAACCCCCTCGCCCGCCAGTCCCGAAGCTACCCGGGGCTGGATTCCATCGCGGCGAGCTTCTCGCTCACGTAGGCCGGCAGTCGCTGCTCGACTATGGCCTGGCGGGCGCCGCGAACAAGGTTCAAGTAATACTGGAGGTTATGCAGAGTAGCCAGGCGATAATAAAGTATTTCCTTCAATCGAAACAGATGGGCAAGGTAGCCCCGGCAATAGCGCCGGCAGGCCTCGCACGGGCAGCCCTCGTCGAGCGGACGCGGGTCTGCCCGCAGAGCCGCGTTGGCGATGTTGATGTGACCTTCGGGCACGAAGAGATGTCCGTTGCGTGCGTTGCGCGTGGGCATCACGCAGTCGAACATGTCGATGCCGGCCGCGATGCCGACCAGCAGATCTTGCGGCCGCCCCACCCCCATGAGGTAGCGCGGCCTCGCCGCCGGCATGCGCAAAGCCATGTGCCTTGTCACCGCGTGCATGACCTCGGGCGGCTCGCCCACCGACAGACCGCCCAAGGCCAGGCCGTCGAAGCCGAGGGCCGCGATCTCGGCCAGGTGGGCCTCGCGCAGGTCGAGGTGGGTGCCGCCCTGGACGATGCCGAAGCGCAGTTGGCCCGCGGCTGGGGGCGTCGCAAGGCAACGCCGGGCCCAGCGCGTGGTGCGCGCCATGGCTTTGACCAGCACCGGCACGTCCGCGTCCGAGGGCGGGCATTCGTCGAAAGCCATGGCGATGTCGCTGCCCAAGGCCGCCTGGATGGCCATGGCCGATTCCGGGGTCAACCGCTGCGGGCTGCCATCCACGTGCGACTGGAAAGTCACGCCGTCTTCGTCGATGGTGCGGCGGCCTTTGTGGCTGAAGACCTGGAAGCCACCCGAATCCGTCAAGATGGCGCCGTGCCAGGCCATGAAGCCGTGCAGCCCGCCCAGACCGCGAATCAGCTCATGCCCCGGCCGCATGGCCAGGTGGTAGGTGTTGCCCAGGATGAGACGCGCGCCGAGGGTCTCGAGGTCGCCGGAGGACAGCGCCTTGACCGAGGCCTGGGTGCCCACCGGCATGAAGACCGGCGTTTCGACCTCGCCGTGGGCCGTGCGCAAGACGCCGGCGCGCGCCTCTCCACAGGTCGCGAGCAGCGCGAAATTCATGGCGGAAGTACCCCCGGTCGAATCAGCATGGCGTCGCCGTAGCTGTAGAAACGATAGCCGCGATCGATGGCCTCGCGATAGGCCGAAAGCACGCGCTCGCGACCGGCGAAGGCCGACACCAGCATGAGCAAGGACGATCGGGGCAGGTGGAAGTTGGTGATGAGGGCGGTCACTACGCGGAAGTCGTCGCCCGGCAAGATGAGCAGGTCGGTGACTCCCGACGCCGCGAGCATGGGACCCTTGCGCGCCAGACTCTCCAAGGTACGCACCACGGTCGTTCCCACCGCCACCACGGGCCGGCCCTCGGCTTGCGCGCGACGGATCTGGGCCGCGGCCTGCGCGCCGACCTCGAAGCGCTCGCCGTCGAGACTGTGCTGGGAGAGATCGCGGGCCGTGACCGGACGAAACGTTCCCGGCCCCACGTGCAAGGTGATGTGCGCGATCTCGTGTCCATCGGCCTGCAGCCGGCCGATCAGCTCGGCCGTGAAGTGCAGCCCGGCGGTGGGCGCGGCCACGGCGCCCGGCACGCGCGCGTAGATCGTCTGGTAGCGCTGGCGGTCGTCGACCGCGGGCGGCGCCGCGAGCTGGCGCCGGGCAGCCTGGATGTAGGGCGGCAATGGCACCTCGCCCGATGTCTCGCAGACCGCGAGAAGCCCTCCCTGCCCTCGCCCGCTGAAGCGCACCACCGCCGCGCCGCGCTCGTGGTGCTCGCAGATCTCGGCCGCGATGGGAGCATCGAAGTGCAGCCGCGCCGCTTTGTGCCCGAGGCCGCGCAAGAGCACCCGCCAGTCCTCCGTCCACGCATCAGACTCAGGCGGCCGAGACGGCTCGCCGGCGCCTGCCGCGACCGGCTCGACCAAGAAGACCTCGACGCGACCTCCGCCGGGTTTGCGCGCGAACAGGCGCGCCGGGATGACACGCGTGTCGTTGAGCACCAAGAGCGAGCCGGGGCGCAGGAAGCGCGCGATCTCGCTGAACCGGGCGTGGCGACGCAGGCCATCGTCCGTGCCGAGAACGAGCAGCCGGGAGGCGTCGCGCACGAGCGCGGGTTGCGTCGCGATCAGCCCGTCGGGCAGCGCGTAGTCGAAATCATCGGTCAGCAGGTACGATCCACTCCCGGCCGCCAGCATGCATTCTCGACGCGGAAATGCAAGCTCGCCCTGGTCCCACGACAAGCGCAGCGACGTCGCGGAAGGCTGCACAAGGAGACACCTTTGCCCGACCGATGCTCGCGCCCAATGCGACCGGCGGATGGTGGTCCTCAGTCGTCGTGGCCGACGGGAAACACTCCGGCCACGGCCACGGCCACGACCTTCCCCGGCTATCGCGGGATTACGGGCTCGGCCCCTAGCTTGCCAGCTCCCTGCTTCTGTCGTATGGATCTGCACGCTGCCGCAGCCGGGCGTTTCCGCCGGCCGGGGCAGATGTTGTTTCGTCCTTCGGATCCAGGGCGTGTCCCCAGATTCCTCCCGTCGCTGGGCTTGCTGTGGCTCTCGTTCGCTTCCTCGCTCCTCGGTTACATGGCTACGGCCATGCGCCCTCGTCGCTCGTCGCGACCGAGGTTCCTCGCTACGCCCAGCTCGGTGCGGAATTTGGGGACACGCCATAGCAAGAGACAACCCAGGCAGTCGTGGGGGCGGCCAAGATGCCGCCACACGCAGGAAAGAGGTGTCGGTCATGAACAAGAAGCTCGTCGTATTGCTTTCCCTCAGCGTCCTCGCGTTGGTTCGCGCTCCCGTCTTTGCCGGGGAGCAACCCGTCGCCATCTTCCACGCCTTCGACCAGAACTACGGCGACGTGGAGGCGTTCGTCTGCGACCTGGCCGGCCAGGGATTCTCCCACGTCCAGATCGCCCCGGCCCAGAAGTCGAACCCCGACGAGCGTTGGTGGGCCCGCTACCAGCCGGTCGACTACTCGGTCATCGAGGGCAAGGGATCCGAGGCTCAACTCAAACGGCTGGTGAAGAAGGCGCATGGCTGCGGCCTCAAGGTCATTGCCGACGTGGTGTTCAACCACATGGCCAACATGGACGAGTACAAGGACCTCGACTTCCCCAAGATCCCGGCCGCCAACTTCCGCGCCAGGTGCGACATCAACTACAACGATGGCAACCGCGATTCCGAGATCAACTGCTGGCTGGGCGGTCTTCCCGACCTTGACCAGACCAAGCCCGCCGTGATGCAGGCCCACAAAAACCACCTCAAGAAGCTCGTAAGCCTCGGTATCGATGGCTTCCGCTTCGATGCGGCCAAGCACATGTCGAGCGAAGCCCTGCAGAACTACATCGACTTCGCCAACCGCCAAAGCCGCGGCAATGCCTGGAACTACCTCGAGGTCATCCAAGACGGCGACACCAAGGCCGAGGACTACACCGGCGTGGCTGCGGTGACCGATTTTCTGCTCTACCGGTCCATGAAAGCCGCCTTCAGCTACGGGGGTGACCTGCGCTCCCTGCGCGTGGCGGGCGCCATCAACGACCCGCGCAGCGTAACCTTCGGCCGCAACCACGACAACATCCGCGAGCTGAACAGCATGGCCATCGATCCCTACACGGATCGTACGGACTCCTTCCTCGCCACCGCCTTCGTGCTGGCACGCGAGAGCGGTACGCCGCTCATCTTCAACTGGGACAATATCGACAACGCCTTCATCAAGTACGGTGTGAAGTTCCGCCGGATCATGGCCCAGCGCAAGCAGGCGGGCGCCAACACCAAGGAAAACGTCCTTTCGGTCATCGACAGCCCCACCCTCCTGGTCATGGAACGTGGGCCCGAGGGCTTCTTCGTGGTGAACAAGGCGACCGCCAAAGTCGACCGGAAGGATCTCGACATGACCTTGACCAACCTCGAAGGTTGCTACCGTGAGCTGCGAAACAACTTCAACGTGGCCGTCGAGCGCAAGAACGGCAAGAAATGGGTCACCCGCTGGGGCACCTGGGCGCGAGGCGGCATCGAGGTGCAAGGCCGCGACGCCCTCTATTTCATCCGCGAGCCTTGGAGCCAATGCCAATCGCGATAGAGCACCGCGCGGAGGCAACTTTTGGTGCGAGAAAAACTGTGATTGCGCTCGCCGTTAGATCTGATAAGAATGATCAGCAAGGGGACATACTGTGCGAGAGGCGTCGCGAGCAGCCACCGGGGTGGCTCGTGGTCGCGACCGTGTTTCGGCAGGAACGTCTCGCCCCCGAAAGCCAGCATGCAATCCGGACGTGCAAAAGCTAGGGACCGCGAACCCGAGGGGTTCGCGGCCGCCGCCTTCGCGTCATGCCCCCAGTTTGTCATCAAAGGCACGGCCGCCTTCCATGCCGCGTACCAGCCTGCGGGCGGAAGCGGCGGCGTGTTCTGTCCCACCCGCAGCAAGCTGGAGGTAGGCGATCCGGTTTCGGTGAAGGTCCGCCTGGGCCGGAGGCAGCCGTCCATGGTGATCTTCGGGCATGTGGCGTGGCGCCGGCCCGGCCGCCACCTGCTCAAGATCCGGGCCGGGATCGGGGTCGAGTTCCTGCACAGCGAACGCGCCAAGTGCGAGTACCTGCTCGACATGGCCCGCTCGGGCGCAACCATGCGAAGCCGGCGGCGCCACGAACGCATCCCGGTGGATCTGCCCATCACCTGGAAACCCGTGGGCAGCACGGAGAACCTGCCCGGCAAGTTGCGCGACGTGGGCCGCGGCGGTGCCTTCGTGCTCTCGCCCGCCCACATGCCGGAGGAGTCGCAGGTCGTGCTGGAGATCGCGCCTCCCGGCGCCGAGGTGCCCATGGCCTTCCTCGGCCGCGTCGCCTGGACCGGAAAGGCGGGCGAAGGCAACGTCTTCGGCATCGAGTGGCGCGCCCGCGATGCCGGCGGCGGCCGGCGCATCAAAGAGCTGGTCCGCCGCCTGACCAACGGCGGCCGCTGACTTTGTCCCCGCGCACCTGGGACAAACCCCAGTCAATTCGGAAAAAACCACAGAGGACACAGAGCACACAGAGGCCAGAAGAGTGGGGTTTGGGGAATCCGACAGCCTTCTCCACCTCCGTCTCTGTGTCCTCCGTGTCCTCTGTGGTGAAAAGAAACTGCAAGGTGTGAGGTAGCAAGAAGGAGGGTCACCAGAACAGATCGAGCGCGTAGAGCCTCCCGTTGTTGGCCAGGACGTAGACCGCCCTGCCCTCCTTGTCCACGGTGGGCGCCGCACACATCCCGCGCGCGGGGTCGAAGATCTGGAGCAGCTTGCCGCTCTGCCGGTCCACCACGAACAAGCCCTCGCGACTGCCGGAGAAGACCAGAAAGGGGCCCACCTCCACCGGCGTCGTGAGATCCCCCGCCTCGGGCAAGCCCTGCCGCCACAGGATGTTGCCCTCCAGGCTGAGCGCGGCCAGGCCCTCGCGCGACGACACCGCGTAGAGGTTCGTCGCGCCCAAGGCCAGCCCGCATGTGCCTTCGAGCATGGCGCGCCACAGCACCTCGCCGTCCTTCGGCCGCAGGGCGTAGAGCCCACCGGAAAACGAGGCAGCGAACAGCTTGTCGCCGAGCACGACGGGACTCGCGTCCACGTCCACGAACTGCTCCGACGCCGCGGCCAGCGAGCGCGACCATGCCAGCTCCCCGCTCTCGGCCTGCAGGGCAACCAGGTAGCCGTCGCTGAAACCGGCGTAGACCCAATCCCGGCTTTGCCTGGGGACGGCATAGCCATGGATGGTGAAGCCCTCCGGGGTGTCCCGATGGTACTGCCAGCGCACCTTGCCGTCCTCGGGCTCGACGGCGTACACGCGGTCGGCCGCGGTGGCGACAAAGAGGCTCCGCTCCCCGATCTCCGGACCGCGATCGATGGGCCCCTTGAGCTTGCTCGACCAGCGAATCGTCCCCTTGTCCGGGCTGATGGCGTAGAGATAGCCGTCGTCGGTGCCCACATACACCTGGCCGCGCTGCGGGTCGTAGCGCGCGTCCCCGTCCACGCTGCCTGTGAGCGGCGTGGACCAGGCGATCGCGCCTGTGCCCACGTCCACGCCCACCACGCTGCCGGTGCGCGAGCCGAGCACCAGCTTCGACCCGACCAGGGCTCCGCTGGCGCACTCCTCCGGATGGGATTCGGTCGCGAGATAGACACGGATGGGGGTGTGCCAGCGTATCTGCGCCACGCCGGCAGGGTAGTCGTGGCGCTCTTCGCTTTCGCGACGTACCGTCACCGTCGAGGAACACGCCGCAAACAGGGCACCGAGGCCTGCCGCCGCCAGGACCGTCCTCTGGACTCGCTCGCGGCCTTCGCCCACGGTTATTTCTCGGTCAGGACGGCCAGACGTTCATCGATCTGCGCGCGCAGCATCGTCTTCGGCACCTTCTCCAAGATCTCGCGCAGCGCCTTCTCGGCCTCCTGGGTCTTGCCCTGCTTCTCCAGAACGCGCGCCTTGGCGAAAAGAGCCCGATCCAGATAGAACGCCCCGGTACGCCGGCTTCTCTCGGCGAGCCGCGTGTACGCCTGCAATGCATCGTCGAGCTTGCCCGCGGCTTCGTCGGCCGCAGCCGCGCCTTCCTCCTGGATCGCCTGCAGGGTCACGTCGGTTTCACCTGCCGCGAGCGTCTCGTAGAGGCTTTTCGCCTCGGCGGCCATGCCCAGCGCCAACAAGCGACTGGCCTTGCCGAGCAGGGCCCGGCGCCCGAGTCCATCTGCACCAAACCGGGCCACGAAAGCATCGGCCTCCTTGTTGGCAGCTTCCAGCCGCTCCCTCTCGGTCTTGAACCGCGGCACCGCACCTTCCTCCGGCTTCTGGTCGGACGCCTCGTCGGCGGCCTTCTCGGGCAGAAGCTCGGCGCTCGCGATCTGACCGATGCGCGCGAAAGCCTCGGTCGCGACGGAGGCCTTGCTGCCGCGATAGGTGGTGACGCCCCAACCGACCCCAACCCCTACGACCACCACCACCACCAGCGCGATGGCCTTTCCGCGATGCTCCTTGAGCTTGGCCCCGAAGCGCGTCCAGAAGCTGACGAACTCGTCCGGCCGTTTCAGTTCTTTGGTGAGTGTTCTTGCCACGGACAGTGGAGATAACAGAGCTACCCCCGCGGGTCAATGTTGCCGTGATGGGCAGCTTCCGTGGAGACCGTGTAGATTGCCTCTACCCCATGCGCTATTGGCTGGCACTCTGCCTGTACATCTCCCTGCCGCTTGTGCCCGCTTCCGCTCTTGCGCTCGGCAAGGGTGAGGCCAGCCTTTCGGGTGGACTTGGGTTCTCCCTGGCCCACCAGGCGGACACGCGGCCTGGCGCGAGCGTGGAAGCCAGGCTTCTGCGCGGCATCTCCGACGCCTGGTCCGCGCGTCTCTCGCTGCAGGGGGCATGGATTTCCGCCTCGGGCGCGAGCGGGGCCACCTTTCTCAGCGTGCAGGACTTGGGCCTCACCTGGGCTGCGGATGTGCTGAATCTCGTGCCCTTTTTCGACCTGGGCATCGTGGCCGCCGACATCCGTGGGGGCGGCAGCGCGGCGGTCCAGCGCCTGGGCGTACGTGCCTCGATCGGCGCCGACTACTTCCTTGCCCGTCGCGTTGCCCTGTCTGTCCTCGGCCACGTCGACTATCTCGCGCTGCGCCTTGCGGGCGGCCACGGGGCGACGCCGCTCTTGATGACCTTCGCGCTCCACCTGACCGGCTTCTTCTGAACTTGACGCCCTGCCGGCCGAGGCAGTATCGAGAACCATCGTGCGCACCCTTGCAACGCTCGCGGCGGTCATCGCGGCCGCCGGGATGAATCCGGCGCCGGCCCTGGCCGGTCCACTCGTGGCTACCACCGACCCCACCGGGTCGCTCACCCTCAAGGACGGCGACAGAACCGTGGCCACCTTCGCGCCCAAGACCGCGGTGGACCAGAGAGGGAAGACCGCTCTTCGAGAACTCACGGTCTTGGGCCACGCGGTGATCGAGATCCGCATCCCCGTGCTCGGCGAGCACGCGGCGCGACAAGAGGTTTGGCTTGCCGAGCGTACGGCGGCAGGGGCGAAGCCCATCTGGTGGGACGTGGCGGGAGCCGAGGACAGTGACGGCGAAACCACCCTGGTCATCGCGGCCGGCGAGCGCGGCATCGAAACGTATCAGCTCGCGGCCCGCCTCTCGCGCTGTGATGCCGTACCTGTCCCGCTCTTCCGACGGGTGTGGGACTTCGCGAGCCACCGTTTTCGCGCCCAGGCCCCCGACCTCCCCGCGCCCGGCGCAGTCCCGGTGCGAGCCCGGCGGGGAGGCGCGCCGGCGGGCAAGCCGCTCGGCGGGTTCTTCTTCACCGCCGCATCGAGCTCGGCCGGTGCCGAAGGGCAAGCCGCTCGGCTGAAGCCGCCCTCCGCGGTCAACGACGGCAACCCGGCCACGGTGTGGTCCGGCGCGGACAACGGACGCGGCCAACTCCTCACCGCGCGCTCGAGCGGCGGCTTCGCCGTCACCGGGCTGCGCCTTCTGCCCGGCGACACCCGCAGCCCGAGGGACTACCGCGACAGCGCCAAACCGCGCCGACTGGCGCTCATCTTCGCTCGCGACCCGGGCAGCAACGCGGAGGTCGAGCTGGTCGAAGACGCGGACGGCGGGGCCAAGCGCTTCCGCGAGCCTTTCTGGATCGCGCTGCCCAAACCCGTGGCCTCGGGTTGCGTGACCGTGGTCGTGCGTGAAGCCACCGCGGAGAAGGCCCCGCTTGCCATTGCCGACCTCGAGGTCATGACCGAGATCGATGGTCCCGAGGCAGCCGACCGCCTCGTGGCGAGCCTTGCCCAAGGAACATCGTGCGCCGCCCGCCAACCGCTGCTCGTCGCCCTGGGCGCACCGGCTTTGGCCAAGGTCGCCCTCGCCATCCCCCAGGCCGCACCCGGCGCCGGCCGCGAGTGCCTGGTCGACACCCTGGCCGCGCTGCTCGCCGGCGGGGCCGTCGCCTCTCCCGAGACGGCCGACGCCTTGGTTGCAGCCACGGCTGGTTCGAGCGCAGGAGAGGAAAAGACCATCCTCAAGCTCTTGCCCACCCTGCCCCACCCGCCGGTGGCGGCGTTGGCGGCCATCCTGCACGACGACAAGCGCGACCAGGCGGACCGCCTGCGTATAGCCCGCGTGCTGGCCCGTGTGGACACCGAAGAAGCCCGCGCCAAGTTGCTTTCCGCCGTCGGCCTGGGCCCTGCTTCCCTGCGCAAGGGCGTGCGTGACCTGGCCGCGGGGCTCAAGCCGCCGGCTGCGGCTTTGGCGCTCGCCGCCTACCAAGCTGCAGCCCCGGGCGGCCGCCGGGCCGACCTGGCGCTGGTCATTGGCGCGCTGGCCGGACGCGAACCCGGGTCCGCACCCGCCGTGCTTGCGGCGTTGCGCGCTTCGTTGCAGGGCAGCGGCGGCTTCGAAGAACGCGCCCGCGCGATTCAAGCCTTGGGCCTTGTGCACGACCCGGCTGCCATCGAGGCGCTCGCGGAGGTGCGCGCCCACGACCCCGACGGCGTGCTGCGCAGCCTGGCCGTGGCCGAGCTGGCCGGCGCACAAGGTGCACGCGTCCTGCCGGCCCTGCTCGCGGCGCTCGACGATGGCGACCCGCGCGTGCGCGAAACCGCGGCCGGCGCGCTCGGCCGCAAGGGCGGAAAGCAAGCGACCCCGGCCCTCATCGCCGGAGCCGTGCAGGAGCCGTGGCCCCGGGTGCGCCGGGCGGAGATCGCCGCCTTGGGCGAGTTGTGCACGACCGAAGGGACTGAGCTCCTGGTGCGCGCCTTCCAGCGCGACGTCGAGGAGGTCCGCCAGACCGCCCTGGTCGGGCTTGCGCGCTGTGCCCCGAAGAGCGCCGCGCAGCTACTGCTGCGCGTGCTCGGCCGCCTGCCCGAAAGCGCGGGCATGCGCTCGTTGGCGGCGCGCCTCTTGGCCGAACGCAAGGATTCGACCACGGTGCACGGTATGGTCCTCGCCCTCGGTCGTCTCGTGACGGAATCCCAGGCCGATCTGTCCCTCGAGGGCGTGGTGGCTGACACGGCCATCGCCCTGGCCGCCCTGGGCGGAGCCGAGGCGGTTTCCGCTCTCGTGAGCTTGCTCTCCGATTCGCGTCCCTCCCTCCAGCGCATGGCCGTCGAGGCCCTGGGAGTGGTCTGCGATCCTGGCGCGGGCGCAGCCGCCCTTCGCACGGCGGCCGGCAGCAAGGACGAATCGGTTTCCATCCCGGCCGCGACCGCCGAAGCCCGCTGCCGCGACCGCCGCTAAGGACCCGCGAGAAGACAGATGTGTGAATCTACGTGAAGGCAAACCTTTGGGTGTTCCAGCCCCTTCGCCCCGCCGCTGACGCGCGTCGGCTTCGTTCTCCCTGTTGACCTCCGCGCACCTGCATGCAAAAACCTCCGACGATGATCAAGTACGCGCGCGTTCAAGAATGGGTCGATCGCATGGCGGCCATGTGCCAGCCCGACAGCGTCCATTGGTGCGACGGATCCGAGGAAGAAAAGCGCCGTCTCACCGCCGATGCCGTGAAGACCGGCGAGCTCGTGCAATTGAACCAGTCCCTTCTGCCAGGGTGCGTTCTTCACCGGACGGCCACCAACGACGTGGCTCGCACCGAGCATTTGACCTACATCTGCACCAGCTTTCAGGGCGATGCCGGGCCCACCAACAACTGGATGAGTCCGCGCGAGGCCTATCGCAAGGCCTCCGAATACTTCACCGGCGCCATGAAGGGCCGCACCATGTACGTGGTGCCCTTTGCCATGGGGCCCATCGGTTCGTCCTTCTCGAAGATCGGGGTCGAGCTCACCGACAGCATCTACGTGGTGCTCAACATGCGCATCATGACCCGCATGGGCGAACGCGTGCTCGACGCCCTCGGGCCCGCGGGCGAGTTCACCCGCTGCTTGCACAGCAAGGCGGATCTCGACGCGAACCGACGCCTCATCCTGCATTTCCCAGAGGATAACGCCATCTGGTCGGTGGGCTCGAGCTACGGCGGCAACGTGCTCTTGGGCAAGAAGTGCCTCGCCCTGCGCATCGCCTCGGTGCTCGCCCAGCGCGAGAAGTGGCTGGCCGAGCACATGCTCATCCTCGGCATCGAGGAGCCCGACGGCCGCATCCAGTACATTGCGGCCGCCTTCCCCAGCGCCTGCGGCAAGACCAACTTCGCCATGCTGCTCCCGCCCGAGGGCCTCAAGATGAAGGGCTACCGCATCTGGACCGTGGGTGACGATATCGCCTGGATGAAAGTAGACACCGACGGCGCGCTGTGGGCGGTCAATCCCGAGATGGGCTTCTTCGGGGTGGTTCCGGGCACCAACTCGAAGACCAACTACAACGCCATAGCCACCATCGACCGTGACACGATCTACACCAATGTCGCGCTCAAACCCGACGGCACCGTGTGGTGGGAAGGTCACGACGATCCTCCGCCCGCCGAGGCCCTCGACTGGCAGGGCAGGCCGTGGAAGCCGGGCCAGAAAGACAAGGACGGCAAGCCGGTTCCGTCCACCCACCCCAACGCCCGCTTCACCGCTCCCTTCACCAACTGCCCGACCCACTCCTTCCGCTACGATCAGCCCCACGGCGTGCCCATCTCGGCCATCATCTTCGGCGGCCGGCGCGCCACCCTGGCCCCGCTGGTCTACGAGGCCTTGAGCTGGGAGCACGGCGTGTACATGGGCGCCAGCATGGCCAGCGAGCGCACCGCGGCCCAATTCGGGATCCTCGGCGAGGTTCGCCGCGACCCCATGGCCATGCTGCCCTTCTGCGGCTACAACATGGCCGACTACTTCGGGCACTGGCTGGACATGGGCACGCGCATCCGCCAGAAGCCCAAGATCTTCCACGTGAACTGGTTCCGCACCGACGAGAACGGGAAGTTCCTCTGGCCCGGCTTCGGCCAGAACCTACGCGTCGTCGAGTGGATCCTCGCCCGTTGCCGCGGCGAGGTAGGCGGCGTGGAAACCCCGGTGGGCATGGTCCCCGACCCCAAGGACGTCGACATGACCGGCCTCGACCTGCCCGCGGAAAACATGCGCAAGCTCCTCGCCGTCAACCCCAAGGACTGGCTGGCGGAGATCGACGCCATCGGGCAGTTCTTCGAGACTTTCGGCACGCGCATGCCGCAGGCCATGTGGCAGCAGAACGAAGCCTTGCGCTGCCGCATCCTCGCCGCCGGCAAGTAGATCCTGCCAATGAAAAGGGGATCCGCCTCGCGGCGGGATCCCCGTTCTTTCTTCTCCTTCATCTAGACGGAGACCCTCAAAGGGTTCCGTAATCCCGCGCCAGCCGCGGAAAGTTGTGGTCGTAACCGTGACCGTGGCCGGAGTGATTTCCGTCGGCTACGACGACGAAGACGTCCACGGAGATGACCGCGTCAACGACCACGACCACCACCCGCCGGTCCCCTTGGGTGCGAGCGTCGGTCGCGGAAGAATGCCACCTTGGGCAGCCTTCCGCGACGTCGCTGGGCTTGTCGCGGGATTGAGGGGCGGGAGCCGAACCTTCTCGCGCTCCGCCGGAGCCGGGCCCTGCCCGGGTAGGCCACGCGGGTGTGGACTACTTCTTCTTGCCACCCTTCTTGGCGGCCTTGCCAGCGGGGGCCGGAGCGGCCTCTTCTGCCTTCGGGGCCTTGGCAGCATCGAGCTCCTTCTTCGCCGCCGCCAGAGCGGCCTCGCTGGCAGCCAGCTTGGACTTGGTCGCGGCCAAGTCGGCCGTCAGAGAAGCCTGGGTCTTGGCAGCGGCCTCAGCCCCAATCTTGGCCTTGTCGAGAGCATCCTTGCACTCCCTGTCCTCGCAAGCCGTGCTGAAAAGGAACATACCACCGAGAACCAGAGCCGAAAGCGCCTTGAGTGTACGGGTCATTGATGTCTCCTTGTTTGGTTGATGTCGGAGTGTGCCCTCGCGCACCCCTAGGAAAACCCGTCGCATATCTACGTCCCGAATCGCCCGGCTGTCAATTGCCGAAGCTCCTCTTTCATCGCACCGCAGAAAGCCACCGCCGCGACGGGCCGCCTACACCCCAAGATGTCACGCGTGCGGGGCTTCCCAGATGAAGCGGCTTCGTCTACTATCCTGCCGCCATGAAGAAACGCGTTTTCAACTTCGCAGCAGGTCCCGCCACCCTTCCTTACGAGGTTCTCGAAGCCTCGGCCGCCGCCCTCCTGGATTTCCAGGGTAAGGGTTTCGGCATCGCAGAATGCAGTCACCGAGGCAAGGAATTCGATGCCGTCCTCGACGAGGCCATCGCCCGCTGTCGGTCCCTGCTCGCCATCCCCGACACCCACGATGTCCTCTTCCTGCAAGGTGGTGCCACCCAGCAGTTCGCGGTCATTCCCATGAACTTCCTTTCAGGCCCCGCCGACTACGTGGTGAGCGGCGAATGGTCGAAGAAGTCCGCAGACACCGCCAAGACGGTTGCCGGTGACAGGATTCGCATCATCGCGTCGAGCGAAGCTACCCAGTTCGATCGTTTGCCCGCGCCCATCCATCCTGACCCCGATGCGGCCTACCTCCACATCTGCTCGAACGAGACCGTACACGGAAACCGCTTCCCCGAGTGGCCGTCGCACCCCACCCTGGTGGTCGACGCCAGCTCGGAGCTCATGTCGCGCCCCCACCCGGTGGCCCGCACCGCCATCGTCTACGGCGGCGCGCAGAAAAACCTCGGTCCCTCGGGCGTGGTGCTTATGTTCGTGCGCAAGGATCTCTACGACCGCATCCCCAAGAGCGTGCCCAAGATCCTGAGCTACAAGGCCCACGCCGACGCCAAGAGCTGCCTCAACACGCCGCCCACCTTCGGCGTGTACGTTCTGCTCGAGGCCTTCCGCTGGATGGAGCGCCAGGGCGGGCTTGCCGCCATCGAGAAGCGCAACGCGGAGAAGGCCAAACTCATCTACGACGCCATCGACGAGTCGGGCGGCTTCTACAAGGGCACGGTGGCCGACAAGGCGGTGCGCAGCCACATGAACGTCACCTTCAAGCTGCCGAGCGAGGAGTTGACCGAGAAGTTCCTCAAGGAAGCCTCGGCCAAGGATATGGTCGCGCTCAAGGGCTACCGCACCGTGGGCGGCATTCGTGCCTCGATCTACAACGGCATGCCCGTCGAAGGCTGCCAGCTTCTGGCGACGCACATGCGCGAATTCGCCGCCAGGAACGGGTAGCGAGGAGGGATTCACCACAGAGGGCACAGAGAACACAGAGACGGATGAGAAAGGGCTTCCGGATCCCTTCCCTTCCCCCTCCAGCTCTGTGACCTGTGTGTTCTCTGTGGTGAAAAAGAACTACCCATGTCGCTGGCCCAGTTCGCTGATGTTCATTTCGGCTACCCGGGAAAGGACATCCTCACCGGCGCGTCGCTCTTGATTCGGCCGGGCGACCGCCTGGCGCTTCTAGGTCCGAACGGCACGGGCAAGTCCACCGTGCTCAAGCTCTTGGCCGGGGAGATTACCGCCGACCGGGGCGACGTGCGCGTGCTCGGCCGCTTCACCGTGGCCTACCTGCAGCAGTCGCAGCAACTCCGGGGCGAGGGCAGCGTGCTCGATGCCCTGCTCGAGCCCTTTGCGCACCTGCACGAAATGCACGACGAGATGGTGCGCCTGGAGACGCGGCTGGGCCAGGGCGATGCAGCCGATCTCAAACGCTACGGCGAGCTCCAGGAGCGCTATCGCATCGAGGGCGGCTACGACATCGAAAGCCGCGTGCGCACCTTGACCGAAGAGGTCGGCCTGGCCAAGCAGGATCTGCCGCGCGAGGTGAGCACCCTCTCGGGCGGCGAGCGCGGCCGTCTGGAGCTGGCCAAGGTGCTGGCGCAAGACCCGGATCTGCTGCTTCTCGACGAGCCCACCAACCACCTCGACCTCGACGCCATCGAGCGTCTCGAGGCGCGTCTTTGCGACTATCCCGGCGCCTTCGTGGTGGTCTCGCACGATCGCGCCTTCATCCAACGCACCTGTCGCGAGATCGTCGAGCTGGAAGACGGCGGGTTCGTGCGCTACGCCTACCCGTACGATCAGTACGTAGTCGAGCGCGACGCCCGCCTCGAACGCGCCCGCGTGGAATACGAGCGCCAGAAGGAACACGTCGAGAAGACCGAGGCCTTCATCCGCAAGAACCTGGCCGGCCAGAACACCAGGCAGGCGCAGAGCCGACGCCGCATGCTGGAGAAGCTCGAACGCCTGGAGCGGCCCGAGGACAACTGGCAACTCGCCGGCAAGATCGCCTTGCGCTTCTCCCCGGGCGGCGACCTGGGCGGCAAGGAGATCATCCGTGCTCCCGACATCAGCGTCGGCTATCCCGGCAAGCCCATCTTGAAGGACGTCACGGTCAACATCTACCGCGGCGACCGGGTCGGGATCGTCGGCCCCAATGGCTGCGGCAAGACCACCTTGGTCAGGACCCTGGTCGGCGAGCTGCCGCCACTTGCCGGCACGGTCGAGCGCGGGGCCGGCGTGCGCCTGGGCTACTTCGACCAGAAGCTCAGCACCCTCTCGGAGGATCGCACCGCCGTCGAGGAAATCCAGTCGGTGCGCGACGACCTTTCGCCCGAAGTTGTGCGTCAATACCTGGCCAAGTTCCGCTTCTTCGGCGACGACCCCTTTCGCACCGTGCGCGGCCTCTCGGGCGGCGAACGCAGCCGCCTGGCCCTGGCCAAGATGCTCCTCTTCCCGCGCAACCTGCTGGTCATGGACGAGCCCACCAACCACCTCGACATCCCGGCGCGCGAAACCCTCGAGCACGCCCTCGACGGCTTCGCAGGCACGCTCGTGGTCATCAGCCACGACCGCTACTTCCTCGATCGCATCTGCAAACGCCTTTTTGCGTTCACGGGCGAGGGGCTCGAATCGCACATCGGCAACTACTCCGACTGGCGCGAGCATCGGCGCAAGCTGGCCGAGGCCGAGAAGCCCGCCGCCGTCCCGCCCCCGCCGCGCCTTACCCACTCTCCTGCGGAGGCCATCCGCAGCGCCAGGAAGGATCGGGAACGGCAGCAGCGTCGGCGCGAACGATTGGTCGCCTCCCTCGAAGAAGAGATTGCGCGGGTCGAGGGCGAGCTCGCCGGATTGCGCGCCAAGTTGAGCGAGGACCACGGCGGCGACTGGAAGAAGCTGCACGAGCTGGCCGACCGCGAGCGCGATCTCGATGCCCTGCTCGCCAAGCGCATGTCGGATTGGGAGCGCGCCTCGGCCGAGCTGGCGGCCTTCCTACAAGTACTTTAGCCCGCCCACTTCATCAGCCGCAATGTGCAGCCAGGGCTCATGGCGGGCTAGAGAAGCGGGACGCCTGGGATAGGTTCGATGGAGGCCCCGCAGCCGAAGACCACGTCGATCCTGCCCACCTGGAATCTCTGCATCCGGTCGCAGTAGGCGCCGCAGACCCGCACCGCAGGCGGGATGGTGGAGTTGTCGAGCCACCAGCCGTCGCCCATCTCGACCCGGGGAATCGACTGCCCGTCGAGAAACACGGTGATGGGCTGGCTCGCATCCGGCCTGTAGGGAAGCTGTACGATGCACGACGGCGGCGGAGCGTCGGCGAAGATCTGCTCGATGGTCCTGTGCAGTTGCGGCACCGTATCGGCGGAGTGGTAGCTCGGACCCTCGTTGGGGCCGAGCGCGCTACCCGCCCTGGCCATATCCTCAAGGCAGTCGGCCACGTCGCTGCTAGTGTCCACCTCGCTCACCCCAAGCCCCAGCACGATGACCTGGACACCCAGGTTGCGCAGACTGATGATGCGGTCCACGGCGTCGTAGCAGGCCCCGCTCTGCCGCTTGCCGCTGGCCTCGAAGGTATCCCGGCTGGACAGCTTGCCCGCCAGGGTGCAGTTGGGCGCCCCGTCGGTCGCCAGGAGCACGTAGCGGTTGGCGATGCCATCGTGCAGGTCTCTGTAATAGTCGTAGGCCTTGTCCAACGCTCCTGCGGTGGGCGTGTTGCCGTCCGCAGGTGGCGCGGCCGCGATCGCGGCGGTCACAAGACCGGCATTGTCCGCAGCCAGGCGGACCGAGGGAGGCGATGCGCAGCAACCGGGGATCGCGAAAGCATCGCAGCCTTGGCGGCCCGGCATCTCCTGGTAACCGAAGTGCACGAAGGCCGCGTAACTCCGCACCAGCTCGACCAGCACATCGGCGAGCGCATGGTAGCGGGTGCTGGTCCCGTGCACCATGTCCATCGATGCGGAGCGATCAAAGAGGATGAGGATGTCGGCCGGCACGAAGAGGCGCGAAACCGGCACGTGCATCGAGCAGATCCCCGCGTCCGTGGCAATGCCGCCGTCCACCGTGGAACCAGTATCGCCGGCCAGATCGAGGTCGACCGAGTCGTCCACCTTGGCGCAGGCCCAAACACCCGCCAAGGCGAGTCCCAAGAATACCCGGCATGTTGCGCAAGCCACGCGATCATTCTAGCGGATCCAGGTCGCGTCTGGGATTCGGTGGTGCGCAACACGGTGCGACGATTCCGGGCGAGCCGGATCTCTTTTTAGGGAGCCGCGGGCCACCGGCCCCGTCTCCGCGCCCTACTTCGGATCCCAGGTCGCGTTTTCCGCCTCTTGCCTGGCGGGCAAAAGCTGTGTACTTCTAACCCTCCGCCATGATCGAAGTGCACAAGCTCACCAAATACTACGGCGAGCGGGCAGCCATCCGCGATCTCGACTTCTCCATCGCCAAAGGCGAAGTCGTCGGCTTCCTCGGACTCAACGGCGCGGGAAAGACGACCACCCTGCGCATCTTGGGCTGCCTGCTTCTGCCAACCTCGGGGACGGTTTCGGTCGACGGCATCGAGGTGACCGTCAACCCCTACGGCATCCGCCGCAAGATCGGCTTCTTGCCCGATGTCCCGCCCCTCTATCCCGAGATGACCGTGGGTGCCTATCTGGCCTTCGCCGCACGCCTGCGCCAGGTGCCCGGGTGCGAGGTCGCCGCGCGGGTCGGCGAGGCCGAAGAAAAGGCCTCCTTGCGCGACGTGCACCGCGAGGTCATCGGCGAGCTGTCCTACGGCTTCCGGCAGCGGGTCGGCGTGGCCCAGGCCATCGTGCACAAGCCCGCCCTGCTCATCCTCGACGAACCCGCGGCCGGCCTGGATCCGGCGCAGGTGGTCGAGATGCGCGGTCTTCTGCGTACCCTGCGCGGCGAGCACACGGTGCTCATCTCGAGCCACTTCCTGGCCGAGATCAGCCAGACCTGCGACCGCCTGCTCGTCATCCACGGCGGCGAGCTTGTCGGACAAGGCAGCGAAGACGAGCTGGCCGCGGCCATGGGCCAAGGCGGGAGCACCATCCTCGCCGAGGTGCGTGGACAGGGGGCCGGCGTCAGCGCCCGCCTCCAGAGAATCTCCGGCGTCACCCAGACCGGAGAGCGCAAGGAATCGGAGGCCACCACCGTGTTCGAGATCACGGCCGGCACCGACGTTCGCGCCGAGGTGGCGCGGGTTCTGGTCGGGGCCGGGTGCGACCTTCTGCGCCTGGAGCGCAGCACCTCTCGCCTGGAAGCGATCTTCATGAACCTGGCCAAGACAGGAGGCCCGCAATGACCGCGGTATGGCTCATCGCCCGGCGCGAGCTCGGCACCTATCTGCGCACCATGGGCGGGTACGTGATCGCCGCGGCGGTGCTCTTCGTCAACGGCATCCTCTTCAACGCCTTCGCCCTCGGCAGCGACCGGAGCCACCTGTCCACCGACGTCTTGAGCCAGTTCTACTACCTGTCGAGCGGCACCATCATGACCGCCTCGGTCTTCCTCTCCATGCGCCTCCTCGCCGAAGAACGCCAGACCGGAACCCTGGTCCTGCTCGCTTCCTCGCCGGTGCGCGAGAGCGAGATCGTGCTCGGCAAGTTCTTCTCCTCGCTCATCTTCCTCACCCTCATGACCCTGGCGGGGGTGTACATGCCCTTGCTCATCCTGGTCAACGGCAAGCTCTCGGTCGGCCACGTCGCGGTCGGCTACCTGGGCCTGCTTCTCCTCGGCAGCACCTCGCTCGCCATCGGCCTTCTCGGCTCGGCCCTGGCGCGCTCGCAGCTCGTGGCTGCCATCACCGCGGGCGGCCTAATCGTGGGGGCCATCGTGCTCTACCCGCTCGGGGCCCTGACCGAACACCCGCAAAGCGACGTGCTCTTCTCCCTGGGCCTCTGGCACCGGCACTTCCCGCCCTTCCAGGTCGGCCTCCTCAACCTGCGCGACGTCGTGTACTACGTCGCCGTCACCTACTTCGCCCTCTTCCTTTCCATTCGCATCCTGGAGGCAAGGCGATGGCGCTAACCCATAAGAAGACACCCTCGCTCTGCTTTGGCGCGGGCCTGGTCCTCGTCTACCTGGGCGAGCGTGTGCTGGAGCCCGGACGGCCGGGAACCATCGCCCTTGTCCTCGGGCTTGCCGCGCTGGTCGTGGCCTTCGTGCTGGCGGTTCGCCAGGGCAAGGGCCGCGCCGCCGGCCGCGTGCTGCCTTTCCTCTACGGCATCGGCATGCTGGCCCTGGCCCTCTACTTCTCCCGCAGCGCCCTGCCCGCCCTCTTCGGCGCCCGCGCTCTCGAGGTCAGCCAGCCCAAGCTCGACGGCGCGCTCGCCGCCCTCTGGCCCGCGCTCCTCTGCCTCTGCCTTCTGCCCGTCCTGCTCGTGGAATTCGCCCTCGCCTCCATGGCCCGCGCCCCCGTGGTCGACACCCGCCGCGTGCACGCTGCCGTGCGCGCCGGCCTCGGCATCGGCTTCGCCCTCATCTTCTGCTTTGCCCTCTGCTACGTGGCCAGTGAGCGCAACCAGAAGGCCGATCTCTCCTTCTTCCGCACCGCCCGCGCCAGCGCCTCGACCAAGCAGCTCGTGGCCGCGCTCGACAAGCCCGTCGAGGTCACGCTCTTCTACCCGCCCGCAAGCGAGGTGGCGGAGGAGCTGGCCGGCTACTTCGGCGACCTGGCGCGCGCATCCAGCAAGGTGAGCGTGACCCGCGTCGACCAGGCCGTCGATCCCGGCAAGGCCAAGGCGCTCGGGGTTTCGAGCAACGGTGCTGTGGCCATCGCGGCCGGCTCCCTGCGCGAGCAGCTTCAGATCCCGTCCAAGCTCGAAGCCGCCCGCGGCAAGCTGCGCACCCTCGACCAGGATGCGTACCGGCGCATCCTCGCCGTGTCGCGCGGCAAGCGCACGGTGTACCTCGTGCAGGGCCACGAAGAACGCAGCTTCTTCGTGCGCGGCAACCGCAGCGAAGCGGCATCGCTCGGCCATTTCAAGGAGCTTCTTGCCGCGCAGAACCTCGACGCGAAGGATCTGGGACTCGCGCAGGGCCTGGGCAACGAGGTCCCCGCCGATGCGGCCGCGGTGCTGGTGGTGGGGCCCGAGCGACCCATGCTGGCGGAAGAGACCGCGGCGCTTCTGCGCTACTTCCGCGGCGGCGGCCGGCTGCTCGTGGCCGTGGACCCCGAGGCCGCAACCGCCACGGCCCCGCTTCTGGCCGGCCTGTCCCTCGAAAGCTCTCCCCTTCCGCTGGCCAACGATCGCATGTTCTGGGCGCGCACGCACCAGAAGGTCGACCGCACGGGGATCGCGGTGGCGAGCTATTCGCCCCACCCCGCCCTTGCCACCTTGGCCCAGTTCGGCGCGCAATTGCCGGTCGTGCTCCTCGGCGCCACCGCCCTGGACAAGGTCAAGGTCGCCCCTGATCCCGCTCCCAGCGTGGACTTCATCGTCAAGACCGACGCCAACGCCTGGAGCGACAAGAACGGCAACTTCGAATTCGACAAGGACGGCGAGCAGCGCAAGTCCTACAGCGTGGCCGCGGCCGTGAGCCTACCCAAGGGCGACGGCAAAGAAGGCGCCGCGCAAGAGGCACGCGCTTTCGTGCTCGGCGACTCGGACGCCCTGTCTGATCTCATCATCGTCAATCGTGCCAACGCCATCTTCGCCATCGATGTCATCCGCTGGCTTCTCGGGGAGCCCGAGGTGTCGGGGCCCGTCAACAGCGAAGAAGACGTGCCCGTGCGCCATACGCGCAAGCAGGACGTGTTCTGGTTCTATTCGACGGTGTTCGTGGCGCCCGCCCTGGTTCTGCTCGCGGGTTGGCTTGTGACCCGCGGGCGCCGCAAGCGTGAGGTGAAGCCGTGACCCATCGCCAACTCGCAGTGCAAGCAAGCCTCGCCGCGGCCGGGCTCGTGGCCGCCTACTTCACCTGGCAACGCGGCGTCGAGCTGGCGCCGGGGGAAGTCATGGTGGTGGACGCCAGCAAGAGCGACCTTGCCGGCGTACGCTTCGACGATCCGGAAAAGCCCACGTGGGTCGAGCTTACCGGCATGTCGGACGAGAATGGTTCCTTCATCGCCGTACGTCTCTCGGCCCAGGAAAAACCTGCCCCAGCCAAGGGAGGGGCAAAGGACAAGGTTCCCGAACGGACCGTGCGGGGGAGCGAAACCGCGGAGAGGTTCTTCGCCAGCTTCGCCCCCTTGCGTGCCAGCCGCGGCCTGGGTGTGCTCGACGAAGCCAAGCTCAAGGAACTGGGAGTTGCCACAAGCCAGAAACGCGTCACCGTGGTACTTCGCGGCGGCAAGCGTACCTTCGTCATCACGCCCGCGCCTCCCGGAGGCTCGGAGCCCTACCTGCGCGACGAGGCTAGCGGCCAGGTGTACGTCGCCGGTCGGACCCTGCTTTCCGACTTCCAGTCCGCGGCCTCCGTCTTCATCGAGCGCCGCTTGCACGGCTTCCGCCCGGAGGAAGCGGATCGTGTGGTCATCACCGTCGGCGCAACCCGACGCGAGTTCGTGCTGTCGCGCGACGAGAACGGCGTACGATTCTCACCGGCCGGCACGCCCGACAAACCCGACACCAGCGCCAAGACCTGGCACGATCGCGTCTTCGGCATCTGGCCCATCGATGTGCTGGGCAAAGATGAGGTACTGAGCGGGGGTGTGCCCGAGGTCAAGTTGCGCATCGACTACAGCAAGCGCAGCCGGCGCCTCGGCTTCGTCGAAATCGCCAAGCTCGCCGCCCCGGCCCCGGTGAGCACCACGGGCGAGGGCGGCAAGGACAGGTTCTTCGCCCGCAGCGAGCTCACCCTCGGCTGGGTGGAGCTCTCGGCCGACTCGCAGGCCCTGCTCGACGACGCGCAGGCGATCTTGCGCTAGCCCGCATTATTCACGACGATTGGTTTTCCGACGAAGCACATTGAACAATCCGTGGTCACCTGCGTGAAGGATGGCGGGCTAGCTTCATTGTGATGGAAACCCTGGGAGGGTTTCCAAAC
>Ga0172364_10000470_pt1 | contig 28781 bp, 28 predicted proteins | sample LakKivSesite10cm_FD_114545 | JGI IMG/M metagenome (GOLD analysis project Ga0172364, IMG submission 114545) | Sediment microbial communities from Lake Kivu, Rwanda - Sediment site 10cm | ecosystem: Environmental > Aquatic > Freshwater > Lake > Sediment | place: Rwanda: Western Province, Lake...
CATCAAGTTTTTCTTCCGCTACACCCTCGTTTGATTTTTTCTTTGTAGCTACGTTGATTGCTTTTCCGCTACGCTCTGGGTTAGGATCTTCTCTACGCTTTCTAGCACCGGCGCTAGCACGACCCTTTTTGCCTAATGCATGTGCTTTACTTTGTGGTAGGCATTTTGGCTTACCTTCACTATCATCGCCACGTGCGCAGTCACCACGTATCTTTCCGTCAGGTCCAAAACGAACCCACTTTTCTTTAAACCATTTACGTAGGTTCTCATTAGTCATAGTGACTTCGCTCATTGGTTTCTTTTTCCAATGATAATCATGCCAATATGGAATCAAAGCAGTCGCTAATCTTTCTGCTGCTTCTTGTGCTTGTACAGGTGATGCATCTTTTGAAAACATCACATATCCCCATTGTTCTGCTAGATCAAGAAACTCTTGGTCATTTTTTGGTTCTTTGCCTATTTTAGTCCATACTTTTTGTATAGCATTAAAAGAAGCTTTATAGGCATCATTAACTAATGTGTTGACATTTTCAGTTACAGATGGACTCGCGCCTGTCAAATGAACTTCTGCTTTCTTGCCTTTAGCACGTAATTTCCTTGCTACTGCTTCAGCGTGTGCTTTATCAGCAAATACTTTCCAAGCACGACCATCTATACTTACTTGGTAGTTATTTTTAGGTTCATTGCGTAGTTCGTGGCTTAGTTCATCATGTTTGAATTTTTTACGCTCATAATCCATACTATCTTGTTCTCTACGTTCTTGATCTAATGGATTGTAATAACCACCAAAGCGTGCTTCCGGTACGCCTTGCAGATCACCTGCTTTGACTTTGGCATATCTGCCCATGACGCTATTTGGATTTACTTTACCGGCAGCGACTTTCCACGACGGAGCTGCTGTTTTCTTGGTCAAAGGATTAAATTTAGGTGGTTCTTCTCTGCCGCCTCTGACTTGTGCTGATAATTTTGATATGTAATCATTTATAGTGTCTTTGCTTAACTCTTTTAATTCATCTTCTTCTACGCTTTCTTTAGGCACACAGTTAGGAACCATCTTTCCACCTTTACTCTTCATGCCTACTTGCTTATGCGTATCCCAGCATTTTTCGTCTAGTTGTTGCGCATCTACAGGATTACCCTCGGCTAATCCTGCTGCCTGTGGTTTATACCAACGATAACCCTGTCCTGCACCGCCACCCGTACTATATATTTGACCTTCTGTCATTTTTAAATCTAATGCTTCATCATATAACTCAACCAAGTTTTGAGTAGCTTTTAATAACTCTTGTTTAGCATGACGTATATCAGGCGCTGCATCACGCAAATCATTAGGATTTACGCCTGTTTCTTTGGCTAACTTGTAGATAGAATCAACAAGTTTTTGATATACTAGTGTATGTTCTTTAACATACCTGTCTAAGTAAAATCTGGCTTTTTGTTTTGCTATTAGATTATGATTTGCTTCAGCAATAAGATGTAATCCCTGTTCTTCTTTTTTCTTTTCAGGAGTTTCTGGTTGCTTAGGTTCTGGTTGCTTAGGTTCTGGTTTATTTTTATATCTGTTTAGCAAGTCGGGACGTGCTGACTTAGGTGTGGGACTTACTGGATTCATTGCTTCTTTTGCTGTCAACCCTTTTATAATGCTGCTCATAGTTTTTTACTCAAAATGTTTTTTAAAGTTTAATAACTCTTCATTTGCCATACCGCCTGCAATCACCCCGCCTGTCATCTCATTAGTGACATGCTCATATTCAAGGCTATCGGCAACACTGTTTAAATAATCGGCAGCTAATGTGATATAGCTTTGCTGCCATCCCATAAGACCCTGATCCTCTGATCTATCTTTAATGACTTTCATTATTTTCATAGCATCTTTAGCTGCTGCATATAGATCGCTGCGTGCCATCTCAACTTCATGGTCCCTGCGATCAGCTTTATGGGGTATGAAACTAGTATCTTTCATGCGGCGCATACCAGGAACTATGATCAAATCTTGCTCTAATATCTCGTCTTCTTTAAGACTTTGCTTCATTTCTTCTTTTGTTTTTTTGTATTTTGCTTTAAACTCTTTATCGGAGAGTTCTTTCATATCTGTGTCGATCTCTTTTATTTTTCCTTCGCTGATGGTATTTTTATACTTTTTACCCTTGACTACTTTGGGGGCTTTTTCTATCTTATTTCTAGATTTTATTTCACCCATAGGCTGAGCCACACTAGCTACAGAACCTGAGCTTGTTGCACCAGCAGTAGTTTCAGTAAGTTGCTTGATTTTCATAATAAATATCCGATATTATTGATATATTTATCAATAAATGCTCTAGCTGAGAAACTATGAATGTCAAAACCATAAGCTTACAAAGCCTTAAATATGCAGATTTTCAGGATAATACTGAGTACCATCATTATAAAAATGACGTAAAAAAGCTATTTCCAGCAAGTAACTATTACCATATTTTCCCGGGAAGTGACATACAGGCTATCAAAGACCCTTCAGTTTTTTCAGAATCGATAGCAAAACAAATACTAGAAAAAAATCTAGAAATAGTCATAGATTTTTGCAGAGAATGCCATTGGGAAATAATAGACTTCATATATGAATATTTTATACTAGTTCATAACATACCTCCTGAGCGTATTACCTTATTGTCCGCATCTAGAGATATTAAAAAACATCTAGAGAAAATAGCAGAAAAACACAAGTTAGGTAAAATAAACCTATTGTATAGCAGTTATTTCGAAAGAGTAGCTAAACACTTATACCTAGCCAATATTCCAAACGATATAGCAAGCCCATTAAAGAACAAGAGTTTTTCTAAAAAATATATCAATCTGAATAGAAGATGGAAAACCCATAGACTTGCATTATTATCTCTATTATATCAACAGGGTTTATTAGATGAGGGATATAACAGTTTTCCTCTTATAAGTGAATGTGTAGAGCAAGCTCCTGAAGACAGAAAAAAATATATAAAGGGTTTCTTCCTAGAAACAAAAAATACGGTTATAGCAAATGATATGAATGATGACATTCTATATGAAATCCTGTTTAATAACACTATAGAAGATTATCCTTTAATAAAACATTTAATACTAGCAGGTAAATCGGTTAAAGAGAGATTACCACTAAAAGTTGATACTGATAACTTCGCTAGAGATGAAACTAGACATCTAGCATATAGTGATCAGAAATCACTATTCAAGTATGCAAGAAATTCTTACTTTACATTGGTGACAGAAAGTAACTTTAATGCTGATACAGCCATATTAATCACCGAGAAAACTTATAAGCCTATATTCTATAAGCATCCTTTTATAATATTAGGTCCTCCTAATAGTTTAAAAAGAATGCATGAGTTAGGATATAAGACTTTTAGTGATTGTATTGACGAGAGCTATGATAGTGAGATGGATGATAGTCTACGTCTTGAAAAGATAATAATAGAAGTTAATAGATTGTGTAATCTATCAGAAAATAAACTAAAAGATTTTTGTGAAAAACTATTACCTGTCGTAAACCACAACTTTACAGTTTTAAAATCTAAAACTAACTTTTTATTAGAGATATAAAAAAGCCCCTTTCGGGGGCTTTCTTATTATTTGTCTTGAGCTTTTTTAGCTTCTTGTTCTTTGACGTACATAGGTCCTATGTTATCCATCAAGTACTGCTGATTTTCCATACAGAATACATAAGCACCACTATGACGTAACAATACTCGCTTATCAACCCAGATACGACCGCCAAGATCACGCCAGTTCTCACAGAAAGTCCAATCTTCACTATAGTAACGATTCTGACGAACTGCTGTGTCAAAATAAGTCTTGAGGTATTTGTCATATTTTGGATCAAGTCCGATATCATTCTTGTATTGCTTGACTGCTGGGTGTGCATTCAATTTTTCAAAACAATGCTTCTTCATCAATAAGAAGCCTGTACCAGCCTTGCTAACTTCTTGTAGACCGTCTGGGCCTTCTTCTGCGCCTTCAAATCCGTTGACTACCCACTTAATAGGCATAGTCTTCATTGGGTATAATCCACCGATAACGTCTACGTTACGGTTCAATAGTACTAATAAGTGCCATGGTTCCCAACCAATGTCAGCATCAACAAAGAACAGGTGGGTAGCGTCTGGCATATCTAAAAATTTTGCAGTAAGTGTATTACGTGCGCGGCTTATCAATGATTCATTGACCATTGTTTCTAATGTCCAGTCGATACCCAACTGACGGGCAGTATTCGCCCACTTTATAAAACTCATAAATGTAGACTCGGTAAGCATACCACCGTAACATGGCATTGCTATATGAACTCTGGTAGTCTTAAGGAAGTCTACATTTACTTGAACTTGATTTTGCCCTTGTGGGGGCGGGGTATTATTTTCAGCTTTTTGCTGTTCTACGATTTCTTGTACCTTTTCTACAGGTACGGTCGCTTCTTCAACTTTTTGTTTCTTTGCCATGTTATCCTCTTGAAAATGTACAGATATTTACATTCTCTGCGGCATGTCAAATTATTTTTCTTCAGTATAATCCTTAGTTTCGGCTAAACCGGTAGTTAGTTCTAAGTTCTTGATCTGTGTTGAGAGTGCCTTTTCTATCTTATCTATTCTGTCGAACAACGCTTTCATATCATATTCTAGTATTTCTATTCTACGTTCAGTCTGCAGTTGCTCTTTTGTAGGACTATTTGGAATCTCTCTTCTTTTAGCTTCTTCAAGCAATGTCAATAACTTGACTTTTTGTTCAGGTGTGGCTTCCTTTAATAGTGGCTTGATCTGTCTTATCAAGTTTTGAATTTTTTCTGAAACCATATAATTGCCGATGTACTTGTCTAATACAGCCTTGATTTTTCTATGTTCATTGCTATCTGGATAAAGCTGTGTAACAATATTTAGTCGTTCTTTGTCATCACTATTCTTGTATAAGTTCCTGACCTGGGTACCTGAAAATACGTCTTGTCCGTTTAGTTTAAAGTCGTGCTTGCTTGTGACAAACACATACCCGTTTTTATCAAAACTATTCTTTTTGTCTTTACCTGTCCATGGTTGATAATATCCGGGAGTACCATCTTTTTTAGTATAGTTTACTGGATCTCTCTCGCTGCGAACAAGCACATATATATCTTCGTTTGGATCATATTTACTTAATATTTCTTTAGGATTTAATGGACTTTTTACAACTATATCGGGAAAATCTTCCGGTCTTACACCCGCTTGGGTAGCTAGATATTTTTTAACTTCATAGGGTATAGGTCTTTCTTTTACATCTGCGCTAGTAGCTACATAAAAATCAGCGTCTGGAAAAGCTTTTTTGGCCTGTATATATGATGAGAGGTGTCCCCTATGAAAAGGTTGAAATCCTCCGGCATATATGACTACCGTCTTGCCCATATCAATAGCTCATTTTTACAAAGTTAACTACACCGAACTCAAAATCTTCTATTTTAGCTCGCATATAAACAAAGTTACCTTCAATATTAGTATACATGCTTAGATTTGCATTTGCGTTATTGCTTGATTTATAAACTTGGAAATATTCATTTGTAGCACTGTTAGCTGATAACGTAGCTTCTATGATTAGATTACCAGTGAAGTTAGTTGTTTTAAAATTGATAGTCTGTAAATCTTGATTGCCTAAATAATAGGCAGCAGCAGGCTGAGCATTACCCGTTAATGAATATACATTTGCTGTGCCGCCGCCGTCATAAGTGGTCTGGGGGAACAATATCAATGTAGTTTGCTGGCTCACGCTTTTACGACCTCTACCACGATACTGTCGCCGACAAGTTCCTGAGCAACTTGTTCAAGTGCTTGCTGCACATCAGGACCAGCTATGTGTGGCTGATCTTTGTCATTGTCTTTGACAATCTTACTGAACTTTATGAGGACCACGTCCTCTACTATTTTAGCCATAAATACTCCATATTGTCAGAGTATTTATCAGTTTTTCTGGGCTTCCTCTAACTTATAGGTCTTAGATAACATGTCCGGAAAATGCATGTAAAGTATAGTCAAAAAGCTTTCGTCCGTATAATCTATAAAGTATGAACCATGCATATACATATAGGGACTCCATTGCCTCTGCATGTACTTGATCATAGCGGGACTTATATTTGCTACATTAGATTTATAAATCTGGCTAAACTTGTTAAAACTATTGAAAAAATCTGAATTGATACGTTTACCCTTGAAGTAGGTCCTATAGTTGTAATGTTTTTTATTTTTTAACTGTATAGACCCTGAGGTAGTCAGTTGCACTTTAAAATATTCTATCTCATCTGTAATGTAGGATGCTGATTTAAGTAGGTTCATATCGTTGCTGAAAATAGATACATGATCATTTTGTATCCTGATGATACAATCTTTCCTGCTCTGGGTAGATCTCCAGATCATAAACTTTTCTATTATAGTAGTATTGATCGTATCCCAGTAAGTTATATCTGTGGTATTAAAAGCCTTGAAAACTAAGTTATTTCTAGTGTCATCGCGCCATTTATTTATACGCTGGATATAGGTATCAATGTCGTAAGTATAGTAGGTATAACAAGCACCTACTATACGTACCTTGGCTTTATAACTATAAGTATTGAAATAAAGTTTATTCTTCTTTTCAACCTTCCAGTTTAATGATTCCATCTTCCCCAACTACTGCGTTAGATTTTTGAGTAACTACAAACTCAATTTTATCGTCAACAAGATTTGCCATTACATTAGCATTCTTGATACGTTCAAATAGAATCTTCTTACTCAATGGTACGCGGATCATCTGATCGATCTTACGTGCCAGTGGACGTGCGCCCATCTTGTTGTCATAGCCCTTCTCGGCTAGATACTCAACAACTGGTTCGCTCAAGTTAAGAGTGATGTTGTGTTTCTCTATAAGAGCCTTCTTGACTTCTTCGACAAACTTGATAACGATCTTTTTGATAGACAACATATCAAGTTTCTTAAACTTACAAACCATATCCAGACGGTTTCTAAACTCAGGTTTAAAGAACTCCTTGAGTGCGCGTTCATCTTCGCCGCTCTTAGCTAGATCACCGAAACCTATATTATTGCGTTCATTGTCTGCACTACCTAGGTTGCTAGTCATAATGATCACTGTGTTCTTGCAACTTACTTCCTTACCATTGCTACCAGTAATGCGACCTTCATCAAGGATCTGCAAGAAAATGTTGAAGATATCTGGGTGAGCCTTCTCTACTTCATCGAACAATAAAATGCTATGAGGATTTTTGCTCAAGTCACTGATCAATCGTCCACCCTGTACTTGGCTATCGCTGAAACCAACGTAACCAGGAGGAGGACCTATCAATGAACTCACAGTATGCTTTTCGCTATATTCGCTCATGTCATACTTTAACAATGGCATATCTAAATTCTTGCTTAACAACTTGGCGAGTTCAGTTTTACCAGTACCAGTTGGACCTAAGAACAAAAAGCTTGCGATAGGCTTAGTCTCTGTGTTGATTCCTGCAAAGCTGACATAGATGCGTTCTAGCACATCGTCTACAGTCTCATCTTGACCGTAAAGTTTAGCCTTGACATTGCTTTCAAGACTATTAATGCGTTCAAAGTTATCACTGTTTAACTTATCGGCAGGTACTCCAGTATACTTCTCTACCTGCTCATAGATCATTTCCTTAGTGATGATAGCACCTTCATTACCTAACACTTTCTGCTTTGCACAGGCTGCGTCAAGCAAGTCGATGCTCTTGTCAGGATTCTTACGATCAGCTATATAACGTGTAGCATTATCAACCGCTGTCTTGATAGCATCGTCAGTGATGTTCACTAGATGGAAATCATTGAGTCGTGCTGCTAGCCCGCTCAAAATACGCACAGTCGATTCTTGGCTAGGCTCATCTACAGTGACTTTAAAGAATCTACGCATCAATGCACGATCCTTCTCGAAACTCTCATAGAAGTCTTCCCAAGTAGTCGATGCAATGACCTTGAGATTACCCTTAGTGATTGCAGGCTTGATCATATTACTAAAGTCAACGCTGCCATTATTGCTACCACCAGCACTTTTCATAGTATGCGCTTCGTCAATAAACAAGATAACCTTTTTCTTGGTAGTCAATGCTTCGATTACTTGCTTTACTTTCTCTTCAAAATCACCTCGATAGCGACTTCCTGCAAGCAGTCCAGCGACTTCTAGGCTATAAAGTTCATGACCCTTCAAGAATTTCGGAACTTCATCCTTGACCAACAAACGTGCGATACCTTCTGCAATAGCAGTCTTACCAACGCCCGGGTCACCTACCATCAGTACGTTTGATTTGAAACGTTTGGCAAGCACATTGATGATATCATCAATCTCTTTATGACGACCAATAACCGGCTCGATCTTGTCCTGCCTTGCAAGTGCGGTGAGATTCACACAAAATTCGTCTAGGATCTCATCTGCTTGGCTATCAGTCAAGTTGTTAGTCAACTCACCGCCCTTATAGAACTTCTGCCAATGTGCTAAAAACTCATTCTTATGAATGCCATATTTTAATAAAAAGTAATGGGCATGGCTATTACCTTCAGCCGCGATGCTCAAATAAAGGTCAATAGTAGTGACCTGTCTGCGACCAGTAAACAGTACTTGGGTAACACTACGATTCATCACACGTTCAAGGCTATTAGTCTTGCGTGGTTGAACATTAGGTGTCTTGCTTTTAATCGCGTGTAAACTGGCTACATATGCTGCTACTTCGTCAGTCATCAAGTCAGCGTCTACACCAAAACCTACGAGGCACTTCTTGAAGGGTTGATATGATACAAGTGCTAACAATAGATGCTCTATTGTAACATATATATGATTATGCTCCTTAGCAAAAGTGATAGCATTTTCAATAATATTTTCAATTTCGGGTGAGTTATTCATCTTGGTATTTAGTTTCCTCTGTTGCGTAAAATAGCATCAATGATTTCTTGATTAATATTATCAGGAACGAAGGGTTTAATCAAGATCAACTGGTCTCCGTACTTATTAGTGTTTACTATCGGCATGCCTTGCCCGGGCAACCGTAACTGCATAAATGGTTGAGTATTCGGTTTGACATTTACCTTAACTACTTTACCGCTTATAGTTATAAAATCAAACGTAGTTCCAACTATTAAATCTAAAACACTTATGCTTTGGTTGCTATAAAGATCATCCTGTTTTCTATCATATTTTAAGTCCGGCATTATCACGAACTCTACAAGAAGTATAGCATTTTCTAATACATTATCATATCGCATCTGGTCACCATGTTTTACACCAGGTGGAACATTTATCTCAATGACCTTAGTATCCTTGTCTGTATTGATTCTTAATACTTGTTTTATACCGGTATATGCATCGCTTAATCGTACACTAACATGGGTGCGTAAAGTCTGTTTTCCAGGTCTTCTATGTGCGAAGGGATGACCTTGTTGCCCGAAAATTTGAGAGAACAGATCGTTCACATCCATACCCTGAACGTTCCATTCAACATTCATTCCACCGGGAAAACCCTGCGGTTGAGGATTATCGTACATCTGGCGTTTTTGCGGGTCGCTCAGTGTATCATATGCAGTTTGTATTTCTTGGAACTTATTGGTGTCCCCGCCCTTGTCAGGATGATGTTGGCTAGCAAGCTTTCTATAAGCTTTTTTTATCTCATCAGGAGTCGCGTTTTTATTTACGCCTAATACAGCATAGTAGTCCATGCTTTATTATAACAGGTTTATTCCTTAGACGCAAACTTTTCTAAGCCAGAAAATCCAAAACCTGCGATAACTATCCACATCATGCTATCAAATAATGTTGGTGTGATCTGATATGGGGTGAAAAGGTCTATAAAAAATGCCACCATACAACACAAAAAAGCCAAAAATGCTATCACTCTTTTGGAACTTACTGCATTATCATCATGGCTGTCTGATAACATGCTTTTGAAAAAACCCTTAATCTTTTTTGATAGACTAGATTTTACTTCTGGTTTTTCAGGCTCTGGTAACTTGATTCCGGCTGCTTGTCTTATGGACTGCATATAACCTCTTTAAAGATAATACTTAGTTCTTTGCGCTTAGATTGATAAAATTCTTGATATCTCTATCTTGCTCAAATACTTGTTTATGATCTAAGCCTGCAAGATTTCTAAACTCATTAAGTTCTTCGTCTTTTTCATGCTCTTCTCTATATTCATGGGGACTTAATAGCAATACTTGCTTTAGTGTATCCGGGTCTGGATCGTAAGTTTCGTCTTTTACCTCGATACTATAGTCTTTTACTGGCATATCAGTTAAAGTCTCTAAATCAGCAAGCATAGTCACTATACGTTGCGGTACGCTGCTTCTACGACTCATCTCAACAAATACTAACCATTTGCCTGGTTCTATCTCACCATCACTAACGCTTGCATCCAATACCCAGTCGTAACCTATCTCTAGCCATGACACTAGATCCTGAGCAGCCATCTTACTATTAGTGATAAAAGTAACGGTAACTATATCACTATCTTTACCCATTTTAGCTTTATATTCATCTACCGTAATCAAAGGTTCTATCTGACCCTTCATATCATGATAGTCAAGCCCTTCATTTATTATGTGTTTCATATAGGAGGTAATCCTCCTGGTACCGGGGCAGGTGCGGGTAGTGGAGCTCCCATTCCCATTCCTCCCATCTGATCTTGTTGTTCGTCCTGTTTAGCATCTTCTTTATCAAGGTCCTCGTTATATGCATCTTCGATCTCTTCGAGGTCGATTGTTTGATCTGCGAGATCGATGCTACCTTCCTTAATATTATCCATTAGCTCTAATGGCAATGTTATTTTTACAAACCAGACCTGTCGTTCCTTCATCTTAGGGTACATCGTACCCTGAACAAAATCATCATAATCTTTTACTTCTACAGGAACTTTTAATTTACCCTTATCCATCTCTATTTTTGCGCCTAGACTCAGCAATCTTTTAGCCGCTCTAGGATCAGGCATTAGTTTATATGGCCACATGAATGTGCAACTAACGTCATATCTACCTATATCAGGACCTTGCACTAGCTCACCTAATATCCAGTTCTTAAATGCGTATAGGTCGCATTCATCTAAAACACGCTCGTAATCAAGCAGGATAGACATGCTTCCGTCGCTAGTCATTATACCTTTTATGGTGCTGACTATGCTCACAAAATCAATGTCATTAAAGAAGTTATCGGCTACTTTGTGGGTCATATTGTATTTATCAAAGGAATAGTATTCAGTAATCTATCCTTTTAGCCGTCAAGTGTTATATTTATCTGTTGTAGCAGTGCAATTAAGACAGATTTGCATTAATGTTTATGACTTTAAATATCTATGAGAGACAAAAATCTCAACTACAAAGGAGATTGCAGATTTGAGCAAGAGAAAAACTGGTGCTTTAAGGAAAGAACAGAATAAACAAATGCAAAACTATCAAAAAAACTTCTACCCAGCAGAGTCTAAAACGATAGACTTCAATCAAGAACATTTTAAACGACAACGAAAACCTATAGAACTGCTACCGCAGTCAGTCAATCAAGAAAAATACATCCTATCACTAATCGACAGAGACTTAGACATCGTAGTTGTATCCGGACCTGCGGGCACCGGCAAGACATACTTGGCGATGCTAGCCGCGATCAAGTCCCTAAGGAACGGAGACTGCGATAAGATAATATTGACTAGACCTGCGGTAGCGGTCGACGACGAAAAACATGGTTTTTTGCCCGGTGATTTAAACAGTAAAATGGAGCCCTGGGTAAGACCTTTATTAGATATATTAAGGGAATATTATAGCACGAAAGAAATAACATATATGTTAGATGAACAAATCGTTGAAATCACACCATTGGCATTTTGTCGTGGACGCAACTTTAAAAATGCATTTGTGATTTTAGATGAAGCCCAGAACGCTACACCTGCTCAACTCAAGATGTTGATGACACGTATCAGCATAGGTAGCAAGATAGTCATAACAGGTGATATTGAGCAAACTGATAGACGCACACACGATAATGGATTATTGGATCTTGTAAATAAGATACAAACACATTCAGTACCGGGCATGACAGTCTGTGAGTTTAATACAAAGGATATAAGGAGACATAGAATAATAGAGCATATATTAAAACTCTATCCATAAATAAAAACGGGGATTTATTTCCCCGTTTTTTCTTTCTCTGATATCTTTGCTTCTTTTTCTAACTGCGCTATAAACGCAGGATAATATTTTTTATAATATTCTACGATCTGATCGAACGTGCGATCCAGTTTATTACCTTCTACTACACATTTATCAACTGATTTTTTTGCAAAATCGAGTATTATATTACTAGTAGTATAATCACTTGTTCGGACACGTTTGACTAGGCGTACTGCCTCATCTATCTGCCCGCCTGCTTTTCTATAAAAACTAACAAGAAAGTAACGCATGAGATTATTTAGACTAGAGAGAAGTTAGCTCAACCAAAGTAGCTGCTAGGCTTATCTCAGGAATACCTACTAAAGGTAGATTAGCAAGACCATTCCTTATAACAACTATAGCACTATCTTTCTTTTCTTGAGTATTGCCCCAGAGGTCTAGATTATCATACATCCAACGATATGTATCTTCGATGCGAGTTGGATTTAGGCTTATATATTGCATCAGTATATGCCTACCTTCAAGTATCTTACCCGATTTAAAACTATCAGTAGCTTGCAATAATAACTCGTCATTTCCTGACATGCTTATGCTAGCACCTAACAGTTTGCCGCTGTTACTATTTACCTGTAACTGATTAAGGCACTTACGCAAATCAGGATACGTTGCGCGTACATATGTATCCAATGTGTCAAGATCAAACTCAATGTTCTCTGTTACTAATATAGTAGCTGCCCTAGCAGTAAACTCTGTCATATCTGTCTTAGCAATATGAAGTTCATGGCAACGAGATTTCAATGCTGGAATAATCTTATGTTGATAGTTGCAGGTCAATATGAATCTAACAGACATATGATATGCTTCCATATCATTACGTAGTGCTGCCTGAAACTCCGGGCTAGTGTAATCAGCCTCATCTAGCAATACGACTTTGAACTTGCCGAAAGGCATAGTCTGTGAGAAAGTATTGATTCTGTGTCTAACAATATCTACACCGTTGTCGCGGCTAGCATTGATTTCTAATATATCATAATCTTCAATGCCAAGTTCATGTATCAACACTTTGGCTAACGTGGTCTTTCCTGTACCCGGATCACCACTCAGTAATAGATGCGGAATATTTTCATCAGCGATCCAACGCTGAACCATTTCTTTCTGCGCCTGGTCGACGAAAACATATTCCGCGACTGTTTTAGGTCTGTACGCTTCGACCCAGAGTTTGTTTTTCATACACTTAGTTTACTATAAAGATGTATCTTTGTCAAACAGGATTGGCAAAAGTATATATAGTCAATCCGCCATTCTTTCTATTGAACAGGTTCTTGATATCTACCATAAAATGCGGTTGTAATAGTTTATAATCTTTAAACATGCCCACAAACTCATCGTGAGTAAATGATACTTCAAACGGTACTTGCTCTTGGTCTTTATAAAGCATGTTACTTCTATAGTTTACCGGACTTATAGTTTTAAACAACTTTCCATATTTGTTATATATTCCCAGTACTAGTAGTTTGGTATTAAAAGATTTTATTTTTTCTATGGCTTTTTTATATTCCGGCATATGATGCAATACACCATTACTGATTATAAGATCGTATGATTTATCGGGCACGAAATCAAAAAAGTTCTGTTTAAAATAGCGGACATTATTAAAACCATGAGTAGTTGTAAATGTTTTGCCTATGTCTATGCTATCGCAAAAGTCAACTGCATCTATTTCTAAATGTGAGAACTTCCTTGCTAATAGATTAGTGATAAATCCTGTACCGCAACCTATATCTAATACATGTTTGCTTTGTCTTGCTGCTTTCACATAAGGGTTTAAAAACTTATTCTCATTATAAAAATCAAAAAACTCTAGATCATTTATAGTATAAGTTCCTGGAAATCTGAGTTTACCATAAAAATCCTTAATCTGATCTTCTATCATATCAGTGTGTTACCTAACAATATTCCAGTGGTAGAATATGTCATGGTCAAGTTCAGTTCTTTTATAAGACTTTCGATACTATCAAACTTATTATATTGTATAAAACTTGGCCAGCGTATTTTTGTCTTATTAATGCGATCACTATTCATGATTAGTTCGCTATCTTTTTTCATAAGCTTAGGATTAGCACCCTGTTTCAATAACCAGTCTTGCATTATAGGATCTAACTTGTTAAAGTTCAAGAAATATTCAATCAAGAAAAAGCTTACGAAGGCAATATGGTATACTGTACCATTATTTGTTCTATAAGGCATAGTATATCTATAATCATTTTCTGTGTCACCGGTTACTTTTTCTAAATGATCTTCAAAACACACATAGGCGTCTTCGTTTGTTATTTTAAATCGGGGATACACTTCTTCGGTAAACTTACGCAAGAACTGTCCAAAAGGCATATTATGCTTATCTATGATGTCTCTTATAGTCTTACTATATATACCGCCCCTATGCAATAGTAGATACAAACTATGGGATAACCACATTGCGACATAATCCTTATGTGTATAAGAACTAGCTCCTACAACTACTTCGCTAGGAATATGCCATTTACTTTTATTCATTATCTTTTTACCGGTCTTCAATATAAACTTATCACGGTATTCTTTATTGAAAGCCTCGCTTTCTGGTAGTAAGTGCCATTCATAAGCACGAACCTCTGCATTATGTAGATACGGATGATTGAACTCATTATACCATTTATCTAATGTCATACCGGGCAAGCCAACTATTAGCTCAACATGTGCTTCGTATTTGTAAGTATCACGCAACCAATCTGCTAGCTGCCAATGTTCATCTTCACGCAGATCAGTACGTTTGATATTTGCTAATGTCTCGGCATCCGTGCTTTGAACACTGATCTTGTACAGATATGAAAGATCGTTCTCAGCTTCTAATGTAAAGATTTTCTTTAAAGTATCGAAATGTTTATTAGTCTTAGCATAGCCGCCATAATGCACATAAAGGTGTTTTCTTTTCAGTTCTTTCTTTTTCTGAACGATATATTCTACTACTTCGACATCTATATTGCCATTGATACCAAAGTTAGCATCGCATACATAAATGGTAGCTATACCATATTTTGTGATGACATCAAGGTCTTCTTTAATATATTTTATATCTTTTACTATAACTTTACTCATGACTCCGCCGCCCCAGTCGCAGAAAGTACAAGCATATGGGCAGCCGCGTGTCGTCTCTAGCTTCCAGTGTATCATAGGAAGCCCGTTTGATTCTACGTGATCCTGATAAAATAGCCTTACATATTCATCAATATGTTTTATTTGTTCTTTATATGGTGCGAAATCCCATTTAAAATCTCTCTTGTAAGTACACTTAGGGCTCTGTACCCATACAGACCTATCATTAGTAGGGAATACAATCTTCTCTACTTTTGTCCAATCTACTTTATTAGTTTTAAAGTTCCAGTTATCGAGTATGTCGCTCATAGCAAGTTCACCATAAATCTCGCTAGGTAAACTCGCATCGATGAAGGGATAAATCTTAAACCAATCTTGTTTATGCTTGAAATATTGATGAGGTCCACCAGTGACTATTATACAAGCTGGATAGTTCTCTTTGACCCACTCACATATTTCCATAGACATCTCATAGTTCCATACGTATAGACTTACACCTAGGAAGTCTGGAGGATTATCTATGAATACCTTTTTGATCTTTTCTATGTCCCCGGTATTCTCGTAATAAGGTAATACCCATTCATAGTTATTAGGATATTTGCCATACTTCTCATAATAGGTTTTTGCACTTGGCCAAAGCACAGGCAAAAAAGGATTGCTGAATCCCTGGAAAGAAGCTATATGTATATTTTTTTTAATCAGCACCGTTCGAATACTATCCTTAAATTTCCGTCCATAGCATCTTCTAACCATGTCAAATCTAAATCAAATACTAAGATATTTGCTGGAAGATCATATAATGCTTCTCGTATATAGTTATCAACTTCTGATACAAGATTACTATAAACTGGTCCACTTTCATGGGTTGGTTTAGTACGATTCTGACTATTGAGCCATTGAAACTTTTCTATATTGCATCGTTCAAGCAATCTTGTAGCATTAAATGCTATATAACCACGACCTCCCGGCTTAATCATATTAATAAGTAATGTGATTATTTCTCTTACTTCTTCTATTGGCCTGAAGTGCATAGCACAAATAGTCATTAAAGATTCATATTTATTTTTCTTAGATGCAAGCCAATTATCATTTATCAACTGATGGGCATCTGCTTCAAACCATTTATTTGTAGCCGGCAGACTATCTACACCGTAAATCTGGGGAATATACTGCTTGAAAAAGTTGTCCCCACATCCCAAATCAATAATCATTTGTGGATTTTTTTCTAGCAAATATTGCAGATAATAAAAAGTAGGCATGCTAGCTATGCGTGATCTAGCTTTTTTTCTTATAGTGCAATCTCTACTATTTATTTGCCAGTCTACAAATGATTTGTGCCATACCATTATATCAGTAGTAGCTTTTATCTTTTTACAAAGCTCAGTATTGATGAACTGCTCTTTAAAACTTTTTTGATCATAACTGTTAACATTTTCCTGTCTCATTAGATTTTATCACTCAAAGTAAAATCGTTTACAAGTTCATCGCTTACTAATAGAATATCATTATTATCAACTTTACGTATAGTTTTTTCACCCTCATCATCTTCTATCTTCATTCCGCGTGTCCAACGTCCATGACTTATCATTATCCATTGTCCAACCTTGATCTCATTTTGTTCTGGACCAACGGCATATACCTTACCCCAGCGAGGGCGTATCCCTGAGCTTTTCATATCGTCTTGTATCAATACGATACCGCCATTGCTGATTCTCTCTTCAAAAGCCATGTCAGTAACTATGACAGCATCTTTAAGAGGTTTGATAGCTTTTACCTTATATGGATTTATATTGAGAGCCATTATTTGCCTTCCTTTGCCTTTATACTTTCTACTTCAATATCATCATCGAATGAACTATCTAGTTCTTTCTCTTCATTAGTGAGTTCTTCTTTCTTTACTTTGGGAAGCTGCTGCGGGGTTGATTTTTTGACTACGTTGGCGCTTTTATTGCCAACTGTCTTCTGATATTTCTCTCCCACTTTCTGCGTGACTGGAACTACTACCTTGCCATTACTGTCTATGGTATCACCCCTAGCATTGACCTTCATGTTTCCAACTGCGCGTGTCCTCTCATTTTTTGACATAAGAGCTGACATATCTAACTGTTTACCCTGTGCTGTTCTATAAACTTTTGCCATAGTTATATCTCCTATTTAAGAAATTCTTCAATCGACAGATCGTAATACAAACTATTTATACGGTGGATACCTATGAGATAAAGAACAAAGCTGGATACGCTACTACCTCTACCCACTCCGTAAACTATATTATTTTGGCGCATGACATCTACTAGATATTTTAGATATCTTAGCAACATAAACATATCACGTTCTTGAAACAGTAATAGTTCATGCCCTGCACGTTGTAACTCTGCGTCTGACTTACACTGCTCTAAAACATATTTGGCTATGTCCATATCTTTATATTGATCTGGCATATGCCAGTTGTTTTGATTATCATTATCAAAATCACTGACTGATATATCTTTACTGATATACTGCTTTAGTTCTGGGACTAGTTTTAGATCAAGCACATCTGAGAAAGATATTATATCTTGTGTCAGGATATTTTTAAGTTTCCTGTCCGGATCTTTTAGAACTAGATCGCAGATATCATCTTCATCAAGTATTATTTGACCATATATGTCATTACGCATATGGTTATTGTAACATCATTATCTAAGTAAGTCAATCAGCTTTGACCTTCCAGACAAGCCCAGTTTCTGCCCAATCATCGCTATCAAATAGTCTGACTATCTTATCTTTCTTTTTATTTGATTTGGGTTCTTTGGTTGATAATGTTGGATCATTCCACCAGTGTTTGCCGCTAAACTCTTCTATTTCTTCTACAGGACTATGAAACTTGATACCGGCAGTCAACTTGCTGAAAAATGTTATGTCAGTTATATAAAGCTTTTCCTCTAATATAGCATTGAGTTTTGCCATCAATACTATACCAACAATCTGATCGAACGGATCTTCAGGTAGTGTGAGTACTTTGATATCAGCCATAGTATATTTCTCTATAGCTTTATCATCTTTGGAATTGACAAAAACGCTATTCTCTACGCATTCAGTTAGGAAATAGTTCAATCTTTCAATAGCAATATTTTGTTCGTGTTGACTCTCAGTATTGACTAGCATTCTAACAGTAATCCAATAACTGTTGATAAAAAACTTATCATCCATATGAACCGCTGTTTCGAATGTAAAATCTTTTTCTATTTTTGCTGTCATGTTATGTCTTCTGTATTTTAATCTGCGCCTGAATATTTTGTTTTTTCACTAGATCATCCATCTTTTTATTATAAGCATTTCTATAGCTCTCTAATGCCATGTTTATCTGGTTTATTAATGGACCATTACCTGTACGATAAGCGAAGTTGAGTTTGGCTGTCAACCCACTAATAGCAGTCTGAAGTTCCTCTAGAGTTTTATCAGACAGATTATTAATGAATGGGTGTTCCATATTTTAGAACGGATTGAGAGTTATCCTGCGGAATATATCAGTGCCGTTATATACATCAAAGTCTACGTCTATATTAGCAGTAGCAACTGTTTGTATACCTGTAAATTCAGGGCCAGCTACACCGTTATAACGTGTCTCACTGATAGTGATATCGCTACCACTTATAGTTTTAATATAATACGGCACGCCTACTTCTATCCCTACATTACTTGGGCTATCACCAGTAAAGATGATAGGATTGTTTACAAACATATTTCCCATACCTGAAGATAATGTGATGATGTTTGGACTTAAACTATTTGCTATGCTTTTATTATCAACATTAGCACTAAAATTTTCTACAGCTATATACATATAGGTTGTAGGATTTACCTTCATAGTGTTTACATTGCCAGCTAAATCAACGTTGCTAGATAACGCAGTTGTAGTAGAAACTTTAAATGCTGTGCTATTAGCAATATTGCTTACATAATAAACTGTGCCTAATGTTATATTTGCTTCGGTACTTACCGCCGCATTACCTGCACTAAAAGATACAGGCATACCTAAACTTAAAGTTGATGTGTTACTTGTTATGAAAAAATCATTTGCCAACGTATTTGCACTTAGTTGAGTGACTCCATCAGCATCAACACAAACTGTACCTACAACATCGCCGACTTGTCCTGTGCTTGGAGGTGTTCTTTCAACTATCTGTGTAGCTTTGTAAGGTCTATTCACTGGTTCTATATAAATGCTATTACCGCAATCTACAGTAGTGAGTTTATAGTTTAACTGAGTGACATTATGCGGAGCAGTAGTTAATGCTACGTTGCTCACTGTTTCATAGTTTTCTAATAATGTCGTGCCGAAGTTGTCATTGGTAAATATCACATTAGCAGGCCAGCTTAAGCTGGCTAAAGAGTTGCTTATACCCAGATTGAGATAAATGCTTGCCTGTGTATCTATAGGAGGCCAGCTACCAAACTGGAATATAACATCACCGGCTACATTACCATATTGCACATCACCTAAAGAACAATCAATAACTACCGTACCTGATAATGCGTTACCTAGATTATATGTAGTCTGTCTGAAACTTAGTGTGGCAGCATTGCTTATTAATGTATTAGCCATGTCATTGTTTAATACGCTATTAGCTAATGCTGATTTCAGTACTGCTTTATTTTCTAGGTCAGTGATTTCTGTTGCTGCGACATTTAGATTTGTCTTTATAGCAGCAAAGTTATTTCTAAAACCCTGAGTAGTATTATTCTTGCCCGGTACAGGGTAGTTTGAATCTATGCCGTTTGTATTGATTGTTGATGACATTGTATTTTTCCGTAACTCTATTTAGTAATACTGAGGATCGTCTGGTAAAATAGTCTTTCTAGGCATTAGCACATAGAAATCTTTACTATCTATTGGATCGGGTACAGGGTCTGCGCTAGGCAATCCAGTCCATGCAGGGGGACTTACACTAGTATCATAGTTATATGTCAAACTCTTATCTACCGTGAATCTATCTATCTGGAAGTTAATCTCATTCAGTGTTAATGGTCTACCTAAAAAATCTACCCAAAGTGTGTTTATATTGTTTTGTATTATCTTGCTAGCGCCCGGCTTAGTATAGGCTATGACCCAGGCTGGCACAAATCCTAACGTGTTTCCGTCTGCTTGCTGACTACGCATCCATAATGGTAACACATTGCTATTAAAATCCTGTCCTAATACGTCACCTACTTGCTCTCTCATGTTAGGCAGACTGTTCGGATATAATAATCTTGCATAGCCAGGAGTCAAACTTGTATAGAATAATGGGACTCCTTGGTTTAATAATAATGGATTATAGTTTTGATCTGTTATTGGAGTTTGTCCGAACTGTGTAAAGATAAATCCAGGCTGTGCATCTACATAACTAGTGTATATCTCTGTGCTGCTAGTATACCATGGACCTAATCCTAGATCAATCAATCTAGGCCAATAAATCTCTTTGCTGACACTTTGTCCTTTATTGTTAACCAGATTGTCTATTATTTTTGAGTATACTACCTCATAGATTATGTTACCTTGTTCATCAGTAGCTATGGCTGTCTCTATCTGACCTAATATTATGTTGCGCCAGTAATGATTTTTAGTGACTGCTAAAACATATGCATCAAGGTCATTGGCAAATATACCATATGCGTGTTCATATATCACGCTAGATGCTTTACCGAAATTAGGATCTGTCTTACGATATAATAATGAATCAGGTATTATTTCGTCGTCAGTCAACAAACTATCTATATAAACTCTATCGGCTAGGCTAGGACTACACTTAATATATAAAGTGTCAGTGGGTTGATTGAGTTCTTGTTTAACTTCGATAGAGAATACTTTAGTGCTTGATACTACAGAATATAATGGACTATATGCTTCTACTGTGAATATAAACTCATTTATAGTGTCAGGATTGCTGTATGTATCTACTGGTTGATAGGCAATCACTCCTGTCAGTTCCCCATTATCCGATAAGACTAGATTAGGTGGTAAACTACCTTCTACTACTCTATATTGTAAATCTACATCACTGATAGCTTCGACATTTTGATAGGCAATAGTTCCATTAAACACAGTTCCCAGATCACTATCAGTAATCCATGTTATGTCACCGTTAACATCATCGCTTATCTTAAACTTAAACGTTATTAGCGGGCTTATAAATGTGCTTGATGGAAAACCCACTGGTGAGGTCTTTCTAACAAAAACACTAAAAGAAAACTGACTGATAGTAGAAGATGATACGATAGGAGTTCCTGTTATCCAACCAGTTACTGGATCACCTACTAAACCTAAAGGTAAATCTGCATACACATATTCTAAAGCATTATTATCAAAATCATGTCCTAATATTTTGAAACTGAAATAATCGTCACTCTTTATCTGTCCTATATTAGCAGGTATAGTAGTAGGATATGTAGTGCCCGGCAATAAGGGATCTGAAGGTAATAGATAATAACCATAATATTTATTATCAGTTTCTATATTATATGTGGGCGGTCTTGTATTATAGATAGTAGGAAATCTTGAGTTCAAGGGTTTTCCTGGACCACCTTGACTTATAGGTGTGTTTTGATTAATCACAGTGATAAAATAACTTTCGATGTCATTGCCTAGATCACTAGAAAGTTCAAGCGTAAAACTATAAGTCCTTATAGTAGGTTGACCTACACTGACATTTGGCAGTGTGACGCCCATGAAACCAGTGTCATTGAAAACAGAATACTCGGGACCGTCTTGTGTAGTAGATATAGTAAAACTAGTAGCGTCGATCACTTCTCTAATATAATAAGTTTGACCTAATGTCAATCCACCTATAGTTGTGCCTGAAAATAATACAGGTCTATTTTTACTGAATCCTACAGTAGAGTTTACCACCACAGCATTATTCACTGCAGTAGTAGCAGTGCTATAGGTTTCTACCAGACCAAGATTTCTATTAGTAGTCGGTGGTGCCGGATAACCTCTTATAAGACCATATCTGTTAATCTCTAAACCTTCTGGTAAACTTCCTTGAACCACACGTATAGAAACGATATTAGTGTTTATGGGATTATCGTATAATACTGGAAGTTCGACCCATATGCTATCCTGTGTGCTTAACAAACTTCCAGAAGGAGTTATAAAAGAAGGAGCTGCAACTCCTGAAGTGGTGAAAGTAAACGTCCTGTCTCTGATACCTCCCATGTTGTCAGTAGCCCTGACAACAAAAGTATAGGTAGTATCTTTGCTCACGATAACAGGTATACCGGCTATCAATCCATCTTCATCCATTAATACGCCCAACGGCAAGCTTCCGCTTATTATAGAATATACTATTGATACTGCAGGTAATACTGGACTAGCCTGCACTTCTGTAGCCATTGGTACAAGAGCGGGATATGTTCCTATGGAACCAGCGGTAGTTTCCCAGATAGGGTATGTCATATTAATATTTAGTGTTAGAGGCGACCGTGAAGTACAGCGGTGTATTCGGGACCTTCATCTATTTTAGCAGGAATAGTATGCTGTATTACTGTAGGGTAAGTTCCTGAGCTCCATGGATAATATAGATATCTGTTTGGTCCTCCCTGCAAGCTAAAGTAATCAGTGTATCCCGAGCCTGCAGTAGTAAGTCTATTTTCTATCGCGCTGCCGTATATCCAGTTTTGTATCCTTTCCATATTATACCAAGGTCTGGCTTGCATCAATAGACAAACCATACCTGCTACTTGTGGACTTGCCATGCTGGTACCAGAAATCTTAGCTGATTTAAACGAACTATTATATGGATAGTTTCTTACATCTCCTGCTGTGTAAACATTACTATAGGATGATACAATCGCTGCTCCGCCTACGTAAATGCCTACACCTGGACCTGTGTTACTAAAGGTTGTTTTTCCTTCAGCTCCACTAATTCCACCGAAATCACGACTATCGCTAACTGCTCCTACTCTAATGACTCTAGGATCACAGTTAGGAGTAGTTCCCCTCATATAATAATAAAATGCTGATCCTAATTTTATCGTATTATCGTAGTCTACACCACCCGGTATATCTATTTTATAAGAACTATTTCCTGCAGCAGCAATCAATATTACTCCGGCATCTAAACAATCTTCGACATCAGCTTCGACAGAAGCTACTAGTACTGGTGTGCCTTGTCCTAATGGATTGACAACTCCATATTGCGGTTGAGCACCGGAACCAGTCCATGGCGTGCCTCTATACACCCCTCCACTTATGCTGTTAGTGGGACCAGTATATCCCCAGCTCATATTAACTACAGTAGGGCGTTTATAACCAGTACTAGTAATACTTTTATTTGTATGCCATTGACGTAACATGTTAAAAGAAAGAGTGTCAGATATAGTAGAGTTTGCATTCACCCCTAATATATTCATCACATATATACTTGCTTCTCTAGCCCAACCATATGTCTTGCCTGCAGCACTTCCGCAAACATGAGTACCGTGACCATCGGCATCTGTATAAAAGTTGGCAGGCATAGTGCCGATATATCCTGTCAAAGTATACCAGTTAACTTGCTGGACTCTGCTTATACCTAAACTATCGGTGAACTCAGGGTGATTTACTTGTAATCCACTATCTTGTACTACAAAATCTACTCCATTACCTGTAGCTGTAAATGGTAGTTGCAGATTTAGTTGCGGCGTCAAAGTATTGTATGGATTAGTTGTATTGATAGTACAAGCCATTCCCCAATTCATATCAACGTTGCCCGAAGCCCAGTCACTAGAGCTAACTCTTCTATAAAGCCTGCTCTCATCTAAACTAAAGGGAGTTTTTATCAATCCGTTCTCTTGTTTTGAGCCAAAGCGAACTGCTTCTACCCTAGGATCATTTTCTAATACAAAAGCTTCTTCTCTAGTCATAACAAAGTCTACATTACGTAAACTTTCTGGTTTTTCATTATAAAGCTCGACTGCTCTAGAAGGTACAAAATCCGTTCTATTACCTATCGATACCATCTCATCGATGAATGCATCTACATCAACTCCTTTCTTTAATGTGACTACAACTTTATTAATATCTTCTGTACTCATCGCAGTTTTCCATCTTCTATATTTTTTATAGTATTAGTTACGATATCTTGCATCAACGAAACTGTTATACCCGGACTTTCTACAACACTTGACCAATCAATATTTTGTAGCTGTGATTTAGCATCATCATTAGATATATTTGCCTGCATACAGGATAATCTTATCTGACCTATCAATGTTCTTAGTTCTGCTGTTGTCATGGTATTCTCGTAAAGTTGATACTACATTCATAGAAACAATCAGTATGATATAGGCTATCTTGGGTAGTAAATTCTAATCTGAAGGTATAAGAACTACTAGGAGACAGCAGTAATGGTGGAGGTGTAACTAAAGTTTGTATCACGGGTTCTCCCGGTGCACAACCTTTACCGCCGCCAGGTGATGTAGCACTCACAAGTAGTTGATTACTATATACGCCGCCATTTAAATAAAGGCTCATATTTTCATACCCGGTATCCTGTGCTTCGCCATCGCCCGTCAATGAATAACTAAAATAATAGCTTACTGATCCTGTCAAAAATGTAGCTGTGGCTACACCCGATTGTATAGATGGATTACATCCACCGCATCCCGGATTTTCGCTATTCTGCACTATGAATCTTATTTGTTTACCTTGACTTGCCGTATACCAACCACCAGGCCCACATTCAGGTAATATATTGTCTTGCTCTAAGTTCCAAGTTATTATTACAGGGTCAGCTACGAACCAGAAGCCCAGGCGACTAGGACCCCACATTTTAACTATATCCTGTAGTCAACGTTACGTAATAGCTAAATCCATCGTAAAATAGATTCATCATGTCTATAGAGTGAGGGAAATCACTGAATGATTTATAACCTGATGCGAATAGATAACTTGAATTTGCTGATACAGCATGACCGTTATTATCCATCAACAATATAATAGTTAAACTATCTCCAGCTGACATATTAGTTGGTAAATCTATTATAGTTGCTCCTAATATTTGAAGTCTATGAATATCACCGTTATCTAGATCAGGCGTATAGGTTCCACCAAATGATATAGTATTATATACCGTATTTTGAATACCAGGTATAGTTACAACTATAGCATTACCTATTGGATTAGTTGCTGTGACTCCAGCTCCTACGAAATCAAAGGCAGATACTGAGTCTACTAATAAGTTGCCTTCATCGTAAACCCTGATTTCTGACCCTGCACCAGTAGCACCTGCGGGGCCTGTTGCTCCTTGAATACCTGTGGCACCAGTTGGTCCTTCAACACCGGTAGCACCTATACCTGTCGCACCAGTCGCGCCTATTGCGCCAGTAGCACCTGTAGCACCATCCTCACTGCTTCCGCCGCAACCAGTTATTGCTGCTTTACCTGACATCGGTACTGACCAAGTTATAACTAATGTATTGGCATCTTGGAATAATATTGTTGGATAATCATATCTTCCAACGTATGTATAATCATCAACGTCTATTATTTCAACGTTCAAGTATTGTTGATTTAGATTGTGATTAACTGTCCATACATTAGCATTACTTGATTGAGTATATAGGAAGCAACCATTACCTCCGCCGCCGCCATTGCCGCATGCAATATCAATCTGCGCAGTGCCTGGTGAAAGCTCGCTCACTGTTACGCAGTTTCCTGCAAATACTAATGTGCTTACTCCTGTTACTGATACTCCAGGAACTTGATATACTGTTAGATTTGCGTTACCAGTAGCGCCTTGCGGACCTGTCGCTCCAGTGGGTCCTGTGGGTCCTGTCGCTCCAGTGGGTCCTGTGGGTCCTGTAGGTCCTGTGGGACCAGTAGCTCCTGTTGGGCCAGTCGGACCAGTTGGACCAGTCGGACCTGTAGCACCAGTAGCACCTAATCCACCTGTTGCACCGCGAGGACCTGTAGGACCACTTGCACCAGTAGCACCTACTACAGCATCTCCAGCAGGACCAGTAGGACCAGTAGGACCTGTACTACCTGTTGGTCCAGTGGGTCCTGTGATGCCAGTTGGGCCAGTAACTCCTGTTGCTCCTAATCCAGTTGCGCCAGTAGCACCTACTATAGCGTCGCCAGGATCACCTTTCTCACCAGTAGCGCCACTAGGACCAGCGATACCAGTAGCACCTGTTGAACCAGTCGGACCGCTTGGTCCAGTTGGACCTGTAGGACCAGTTGGTCCAGTAGGTCCAGTAGGTCCTGTTGCTCCGCCCGGGGTACCTGGAAGACCGGTAGCACCAGTTGGACCTTCAACACCAGTTGGTCCAGTTGGGCCTGTTCCGCCGGTTGCGCCTGTAGCACCAGTTGCACCAGTAGCTCCTGTTGAACCTAATGAGTTAGCAATATTACCGGCGAATATTCTACCGTTATCATCAAGATCGATGAATAATGCTAAAGGACCTGCAGTTTCTTCTGGAATAACTGGAATGAATACGTTGTCTCCGCGTAAATCAAATACATTGCTCCAAGCTTCTTGTCCTGAACTTAAGTTTGGCCAGTTTCCGTTGGCATCCGCTGTTGACACACCGAAGATTGTACCGTTTTCTCCCTTAGTACCCGCACCTAAGACCATAGCTACAGGCTTTAAGTCACTGCCTTCTGTAGTGATTACCCCTAATGGAGGGTGATGCGGTTCTTGTCTATCATTGTCAAATCCATATGCAATGCCATTGTTTGGTAATACCACACGCATAGTAATGACACCGTCATACTTAGATTCAAATAAACCGCCTACAACGACCTTACCTCGTATTAAAGCGTTGCCTACAGCATTACCTGTAGTATCGTTTATCCAAGGATCAGAAGGATCACCTACATAAAGGTTTGCATATGTATTTAAATTGCCGTCCCATATAAACAAGAAATCATTAGTAGCACCAAACTCTCCATTGGCATTGTATTGTATTTCCCAGTTATTGCCTGCAGGTTCACCTGCTCCATCAATAGTCACTGTTACAGCGTTGCCATTAGCAGTAGCAACTACGCCATTACCTACAAAGTTGAAACTACCTACGCTTGATGTTAATAGATTACCTTCATCATAAACTTCTATCTCCACATAGTCAGGTATGTTACCATATGTCAACTCACCGTTAGCAGTAACATCATAAAACATCATCTTGTTGGCACTTCTCTCACGTAAGTATGGCAAGAATAGATTGCTGCCAGTCAAGTTCATTATGACGTTCCAAGCTGTGCTATTGCTATTGGCACCTGATTCTAAGCCAGTAGTCGGTGGTACACCTGCAGCCGTATTTGGTAGCTGTAATGTGCTTATACCGAACACAGTACCGAAAGCGTTTGCTTCGCTATCGCCAAGCACCATAGCTTGATTGACTTGTTCAGCTTCGTTAGTTATTGCAAATATGTTTTGATATGTGTAGTTACCGAATCCATAATATGGTTCAGAATTAGGATTCTGTATCATTCGTAATCTGCCATAGAAATCATCAGGGATGTTACCTACTAACAACTGCCCTTGTGTTACTATGTTACCATTACCGAATGAGTTTCCTACTGTCAATGTGCTATTGGCTTTATTGAATGTCATGCCATTAGTTGCACCAAAGACATTAGGTGTTCCACCGTCATTAAACTGAACTTCTGTAACATTACCTGCAGGTGTGGTACTTCCACCACCTGGAATAGTTACAGTTACATAGTTACCGACATTAGTAGCAGTAACTCCTGCGCCTACAAAGTTAATGTTTGCTACTGTGTTTGTTAGTATAGTGCCTTCATCTAAAACTTGTATGTTAGCACCACCGCCTCCACCCCCTGCATCCCAAGTTAAGTTACCTGTACCATCTGTAGTTAAAACTTGTCCATTGCTACCGCCATAGATATGCAAGTTAGCAATCTGTCCTAATGATACATTCGGACCAAAGAAATCAACGTTACCGCTAGCACTCAATCCACCAGTGATATTAACTGCACCATTATTACCAGTTATTATATCTACATCATTATTGCTTGTGATAGTTGATATGCCATTACCTGTAGTAGTGATATTACCTGCAGTGATCGCACCATTATTACCGAATACAACAGCATTTGCTACACCATTGATACCGAATGTGATATCTCTGCTAGCAACAGGAATGTCTATATTACTTGTACCATTAGCGATTGGTAATCCACCGCCTCCTGGTATAGTTATAGTTACAGTGTTTCCTGCACCTGCAGCAGTGACCCCTGCACCAACAAAGTTTAATGTGCTAATGGTATTAGGATTGCCTACATCTGATCCTTCATCTTGCACTGTTAAGTTTGCACCTGCACCTACACCAGTAGCACCGGTTTGACCTGTTGCTCCCGCTTCACCCGTAGCACCTGTTGCTCCAACTCCAGTTGCGCCGGTCGCACCAGTAGCACCTTCACTACCCGTAGCACCTGTAGCTCCAGTTGCTCCGCTAGCTCCTGCACCTGTCGCACCAGTAGCACCTATATCTCCAGTGGCACCTGTCGAGCCAGTTGCTCCGCTAGCTCCTGCACCTGTCGCACCAGTCGCGCCTATTGCGCCAGTA
>Ga0172364_10000472_pt1 | contig 28650 bp, 19 predicted proteins | sample LakKivSesite10cm_FD_114545 | JGI IMG/M metagenome (GOLD analysis project Ga0172364, IMG submission 114545) | Sediment microbial communities from Lake Kivu, Rwanda - Sediment site 10cm | ecosystem: Environmental > Aquatic > Freshwater > Lake > Sediment | place: Rwanda: Western Province, Lake...
AAAGGCATAAGTGCGATGAATCGCACCGCTACAGTTTTCGTCCGACTGAAGTCGGACGCTACAGCTTCCTGCTTTAAACACAGGACAAGAAAGCCAATGGACAGGGACAAGCCCTGTCCCTACGAATCATAATTGAAAAGAACCTCACCCTCACTTTTATTCTCTCCCTTCAAGGGCGAGAAAGATGAATGAATGGTGCTGACATTAATTTTTCTGCTCCGATGTCAGGCAGAGTAATCTGAAACAAACCTTACAAACTCCGCATAGAAGAAACCTTCAGGATTTCTAAGATAAGATAAGACATATTCAATCCTGTATAATATTATAACTTCATATTTTAAAAAGTCAGGGGTCGAGTTGATGTTAAACAAATTCCTTGTTTGGTTTTATAGTTCATTCTAAATTCCCCATTTTTAAAAAGCAGAAAAAGGTATAATGGCACTTGCTCCGTTTTTCAATTTCAAAGGTTAGGGAACAGGCTTACGCCTGCGGGGCCATCATACCCTTTTTTTATAACAATTATAATTATAAATTGGAAATTATCTATTGGTCGCCCATTATTTCAACTGCAAATTTGCGCAACCTAAATAATATTCAATTTTTCCCCGTGAATATCAACTTTATTTCTTTTTTATTGAACATTGTGAAAATAGAGAAATTAATAACTGAGTTGAGCTTCTGCTTCATTAAGATTAAACCGCACAATTCACTGATGAATATTGCAAGGGCAACACCGACGCCTCTGAATATATAACCCAGGATAATGGTTAGTATCAAATTAGTTAAGGCAGTAACGACGATTACCTTAAAGAATTTCTTTTCTTGATTAAGGGCAATCAGTCCATAACCCCAGATTGTATTTAATGGGGCAATAATAAAATATAAAATGAGAATTCTAAAGGTTCCTGCACCTTGATTAAAACTTGTACCATAAATTAGAGAAATGATATTCTGTGCGAATATTCCACCGATTATTGCTACCAATATTGTAATACCGAGCACAAGTTGAGAAAAAAATATGAAACTTTTTTTAAGCATTTCCTGTGACTGGTTAGCCTGCCGCGAAAATATGGGGAAGAAGAGATAATTAATAATCCTTTCAATAATCAAAAGGAATATTATGATTTTAAAGCCCGCACTGAAGAGCCCAACTTCGGTTTCATTATGGAACATTTTAAGGCAGATTACAGAAAAGTTCATCACTGCCTGATAAACAATTGTGGCAAAACCAATGGGTAATGAGACCCCCAAAATATTATAAAAATTCACTGGCTTGAATGAGAATACCAATCTTGGGTATTTTTTGAAATAAACCAGAACTAAGAATAGGGTTGCCAACAGATAGCCCCCAAGATATGAGAGTGGTACGGCAAGAATTTGTTCTTTTGTTTTTAGAAATAAAAAAATCAGAATAAGATAACCCGCATACTGTAGAATCCGACCCAAACCGATGAATTCCATTTCTTCTCGAGCTTGGAAAATAAATTCAAGATAAAAGGCATTGGGCAAGCCGGTGATGATGTATAATAATATAATTTTTTTTGTCAAAGTATCACCCGGGAGGAGTAATAGAAATAGTAAAAATATAATATATAAAATGATTATCAGCAAAATTCTTGTGCTGATAATATCACCGATTATTTTTATGTTATTTTTATCCTTTGCTACTTCGCGCGTACCTAAGGTTGTAAGTCCCATATTACTGAAAAGCAATAGATAGGTGAGGAAGGCGAGGCTATAATTTATTAAACCGAATCCGCTAACACCGAGGATGCGGGCGATGTAGGCATTGACAACAAAGCCCAAAAAATGGCTAAGTCCTTCACTCAGTGAAAGCATTAAGAAGTTTTTTGACAATTGTTTTATCATTATGCAAAAAACTCAGAAGTGTGCGTTACTTTTTGCTCTCCTTACTTTCGTAGGGACACATTTCGTATAGATTACAGATATTACAATCTGGTTTTTTTGCAATGCAGATATACCTTCCAAAAAGCACAAGCCCGTTTGAGATAAATTGCCAGTCTTCTACAGGAAAGATATTTGCGAGGTCCTGTTCAATCTTATCTGCCTCTTTTGCCCTGCTTAGTTTCAATCTTTCTGTAGCAACTCTGATAACATGCGTATCAACAACAATCGCCGGTTTATGGAAGGCATTGACAAGGACTGCTGAGGCAGTTTTTCTGCCGACGCCGGGCAGTTGAATTAATTCATCAATATTGTTAGGAACCTTCCCGCCAAACTGTTCGCAGATTGCTTGGGCGCATTTTTTTATGAGTTCTGATTTTCTTCTAAAGAAACCTAGCGGTTTTATTATCTGGCATAGGTCATTAAGGTCTGCTTGGCTGAGCTTTTGTGGTGTTGGATACTTTCCAAATAAAGAAGGGGAGACCTCGTTCACTTTTTTGTCTGTTGTCTGAGCAGAGAGCAATACTACAATCAAGAGTTCAAATTCATTTTTATAATTAAGTTCAATCTTCGGCTCAGGAAAGTGTTTTTTTATACCCTCGTAGATTTTTCTTCCCAGTATTTTTTTATCATCAGGCATATTCTTCCTCCTTTTCTATTAAGCATTGCAGGAGTTCGAGTTCATCTTTATCAAACCAGATTAAATTACACTCCACACATTCATCAATTTCAATATGATAAGCATAACTGTAAAATTTTCTCGTCATTGGCTTACCACATTTCGGACATTTTCTTTTATTAAGGGTTTCGATAACCAATTTAAAATAGGGCTTTTTTTTCTTTACTTCAGCGAGTAAAAGTGATGCGAGATGCTGAACCTCTTCAGCAAATCCCTTTTTTTCGCGGACAATTATGCGCGGTAGTTTTTCTTTTTCTACAAGAAGTCCATTACAAAACGCACAGCGCCAGATATAAAGCCCTTCATATTCCTGTGGTATCAACCATTCACAGCATATCGGACAGATACGCCTGATCTTCCACATTGCAGATTCCTTAATCTTGAAGAAGTGATTCAATGCAGGAATGGAATTTGCGGTGATTGTTTCATCACTTCCTTCAAGTCTCACTTCGGTATCAGGATTAATCCAGTCAATTGTCTGAAGTTGTAGTAGTGTATATGGACCAATCCAAGTATTATTCTTGTTTACTAAAAAATTAGGTTTTGTAGTATCAACCCGTTCTTCTATCCGCTGTTTATATATCTGTTCTGTAATCTGACTAATATCGGCATGTGCCTGGTCAAGAATTAGCTGGAGTCTGTTTGTGAAAGGTGGATGGGTAGAAAAGAGGTTTGCAAAGGTATCTTCCCTGTCTTCAAGAGGATTAGCTTGCGGACTTAAGATAAATATCGGCGCGAGGTGAATTGCAGTTCCCCGGTAATGAGTAGCAATTTTATACAGGGCGCTGGCAAGGCTTACTGGATTTCTTGTATATTTTATGGCATTTACATCAGCACGATACTCTTTTTCGCGGGATATGAAGACACATAATAGTTGAGATAAAAAACTCATTAATAAAATGCTTACAAATATTGGTATTGAGAGAATACCTGCAGTTAATGCATTCTGCCTGCCTTTTTGAAAGTAACCTGTATCATCCTTTTGGCCCAATCGATTCAGGGTATTAACAAATCCATTCAATATTTCATTGTAAAAACCGAATAATGAACTGGCAATGGTTGTTAATAGAGAGTCGTTTGAGACAATGTGCGCCATTTCATGGGCGATCACTGCCTGGAGTTCATCACGGTTCAATCTTGATATTAATCCTTCAGTTACGCCGATTATTTTTCTATTATAAACATCTTGTAAGGCAAATGCATTCATTGCTATTGTAGGGATAATATAAGTTTCTACATCTATATTCCCTGCGGCTATACACATTTCTCGAACAATATTCGTAAAGACATAATGGTAGCGGTCATTTTTATCCGGTTGCCGGGCATTTAATAATTTTAATATTTTATCAACAACGTTTGAATTTGTATAAAACCAGTGGCCCACTGCAAGGGCAAGTGCGATGACTAGAACTACGAATGTATCCGAGCCAAAAAGATGAAATTGTGTATGAGGATTTTCAAGCGACATTCTTAAAAAAATAAAAAGTTTGATTAAAGTCCAGATAACAAAAAAAGATAGAAAATAAAGTAGAGCCAGGGATAAAAATATAATATAAATGATAGTTGTTTTCTCTTCCTCAACATCCCAGAAAGTTTTGATTTTGGAAACTACCATGACAAAGATTAATCAGTTTGGTAATAAAGTCAAGATTTTTTTCGGGTTGAGATTTATTCAGATTTTGTAATAGTCAAATATTTCCTTAATTCTTTTGTTTAGAATTTGTAGTTTTGACAATTCGAATTTGCTTCATATTTCGGATTTAGTCCGCCGCGCTGATTGGCGGATTGTATTGAAATTTTTGAGATTTCAATATTTTTATGTGTAGATTTTCGCCTGTTCCCTTAAAGCCTGATAGAGTTTTTTATTCTCTTTTTTCAATCTTTTTTCTACTTGTTGCAGACCTTTTACAAGAATATCAAGTGTCGTTTCGGTTTGTAGAACTTGCGCGAAATTAGTTTTTGCAGTTTGCAGCCTTTGAACTTTTTCTTTTGGCACAATATCTTTTATTATCTCCCACTCGCCATTTGCAGAAATAACACGGGCAATTAATTGCTTCATCTCATCCCTTAATAATTGCCAAAGTTCTTTTCCCTGGATGTGGGCGATAATTCTCCCTATTGCAAGTGATACCGAAAGAATCGCATTCATTCCAAGATTTCCTTTGCGTTGCATTACTTCAATTATTTCATCAGGAGAGACGTTCTTTGAAATTTTTCCCCTGGCAACGGCGGTTTCTTTTTCCAAATTAAGAAGCATTTTATCAATCATTGAGATTGATTTAAATTCTGAAATTTTTTTGCCGATGAACTGTGGTGCAATGATATTTATGATGTTATTAACCGCACTCAAGCAACCCTTTCCATCATATCTTTGTACCTTATGCCAAAGTTCAGTCAACCCAGAATCGTTCTCTGTAGTAATATCGCTTTCTTTTATTCCTTTTTTAAATTTATAGGTTTTATCAGGTTGGGAACTAAATAAATCAGGATATTTATCAATAAGTGCTATTTTTTCAATAGTGCTATCAACAAGATGGATTGCCTCACCCGTGCCTGCAGATGTACCCAGTGGTGTTGAACCGGTCATCTTCAAGATCTTTTTATATTCTTCACTACCGGGAATACCGGCATAGATATTTACACCCACGCTGGGAATACCTGCATTTGTCGGTTCTTCATAGGCAATGAAATCCGTGATAACGAGATTACTCAGGAAATTTCTAACATCAGTGTATTCTTTCTTTTCAAATTTCTTGTCCTTTGAACTTGCTAATTCCTTCATTATCTTCGTAATTGAACCATATTTGAACAAACGTTCAGTATTTGCACCGCCGCCCGCTTTTATTCCCATAGTGTTTGCGGAAAGGGCAATCTGTGCTTCCATATCATCATTTGGTGATTTGGAGCGATGGGATACGAGTAGATCCATCCCCTTGCCTAAGGCAACGAGCATCGCGATCAATGTCTCAGAAAGAGTACCGATTTGATTTGCCTTTATGAGAGAGACATTCATCAATCCGTCATCCGCACATTTCTCAATCGTTGAATCCTTGGTTGTTACGATATCGTCGCCAACGATAAACAATCTATTACCCAATTCCTTCATCACCAGTCGCCAGCCTTCATAATCATCTTCTGCAAATCCATCTTCGAGCATTACAAGAGGGATTTCCTGCACTGTTTTCTTATACAAATCAACAAGCTGGTCACGGGACATAACAACCTTCTCCTCACCGCGCCAGAAATAATACATTCCAATAGCGTCGGGCTGGTTAAATTCTTCTCTATAGGCGTTACTCAATTCACTAACTGCAGGATCAAAGGCAAGTGCGATATCTTCACCGGGTTTATAACCGATATCCCTGATTGCCTGAACTGCCATCCGCCACATACGCTGTTCAGGAACTAAATCACCGGGTTCTTTCGCAATATAGGGAGCAAGCCCTCCTTCAAGACCAATTCCCATTACCCGGGCCCCTTCCGATTTTTCTATTATTTCTTTCAATCTTGTCTGAAGTGCGACGGTAATCATCTGCGCTTCTTCATAATTTTTTGCGCAGAGTGGTACGAACATCATTTCCTGCATACTGATATTGCTTTCTGGATATTCTTTTTCAGTGTGCCTTCCACCCATACCACAATTGCGATACTGCCACGGTGCACGGAGTTTTTCGCCATCAGGAAGTGGAATTTCTTGGATCCTTTTTGTCATCATCATCTCTTTGACCTGTTTTACCTTGTTTAACCAGCTTTCTTTCGCAACCTCAATTTTTTCGGCTTTTAGTTTTGCCTTTGCTTCGCGTTCTTTGAATTCACGATATTTTCCCGGGTCAGCAAGCAAAAAGTCAAGTAGACCAACTGCACCAATTCCAAGGCATAATCTACCAATATAGGTGGCGATCATATAATCACCAATTAGTCCTAGAGCAAGGAGGATAATTGCAATCGGTAACATAACCAATGCCATATTGCCGCTTATTTCAGGACCAGCCGCAGAAACACTAAGATTGAACGGCGCCTCTGGATAATAGGTTAATCCTTCTTTCTTTACACCTGTAAACTTACCATAGGGAATCTTTAAGAACATCTCTATAAACCAGCATAATTTTGCAAAACCTGTGCTTTTATATTTTTTCTGTGCTGCAGGCAGGATATTTTCATTTAGGGCATTAAGCTTAACTGCCCTGAGGTAATGTCCCATCTCATGTATAGCAATTCCGGTATGAAAATTGACAAACCAGAAGATTGCAGAAATGATTGTGTCAAAACTTGTAAAGACAAATCCCAATACCTCCTTTCCATGCAGTTCTTTAGGAATACACAAGACCGAAGAGATGAAAGCAACATGAAATGAAACAAGGATATGGTTGGCAATAACCCAACCTGAGTGTAGCTTTTGTTTTAGGTAATTGATTAATATCTTCATGCCTCCATTATATATAGTTTAGTTTGAATGTCAATATCTATTGATTAGTGAATAATTATAAATATAATCTGAAAATGAAACCAAAACAGATTTTAGGGATAGCAGGGGCGATCTTTTTTATCGCGATTATTGTTATTATTTCAATTGTTTTTGTGAAAAATTTTAATTTTATTATAAATGACCCAAGTGGCGTTCGGGATGTAATACAAAGATACGGAATAATGGCTTATTTACTCTATTTTTTACTCTATATATTCCAGATATTTTTTGCACCGGTTCCCGGGCAGGTGCTCAATGTTGCCTCAGGGATGTTATTCGGTACTTTCTGTGGATTTCTTATATCTTGGCTGGCAGTGATTGTCGGCGGTTTTCTTGCGATGCTTTTGGCAAGGTTTCTGGGTAAGAAGATTTTGCACTGGTTCTTAGAGGATAGGGCAATGAAGTTTGAGAATGAGATAACGAGGCGTGGTTTACCATTGATAATTTTTTTGGCAATCTTCCCCAACCCTATAGGTGATGGTCTTTTCTATCTGGCAGGATTGACCAATATTCCACTGAAAATTTTAATATTAATTATTGGAATCTGCAAAATTCCTGGAATTTTAATTTATGTCATTGCTGGAAATAAGATTATGTCTGCAGGCGTAAAAGGCTGGATTATCGGAGGTATTGGATTTTTGCTGGCAATTGTTTTTTATCTTATTTGCCGGGGAAAATTTGAATTAATTATCGAGAAATATATAAATAAATTAAATTTGGGAACTTAATTTTTTTCATATAGAGCCTCTACAAATTTCTGAGGATTGAATTCAATTAAATCATCAATCTTTTCTCCAATACCCAGATAAAGCACAGGCAGTTTCAATTCATTACAGATAGGAATAATTGCACCACCTTTTGCAGTGCCATCAAATTTGGTTAAAATCAAACCGTTTACACCAAGTTCCTGAGTGAATATCCGTGCCTGCTGGATTGAATTCTGGCCGAGTGTAGCATCTATGGTTAATAGACAAAGATCTGGTCCCGATGGTTTGAGTTTTGTAATGACCCTTTTTATCTTTTTGAGTTCTTCCATTAAATCAGTCCTCGTGTGCAATCTACCCGCAGTATCAATCAAGACTGTATCGATATTTTTTAGTGTTGCTCTCTGGAGTGCATCATAGACTACAGCACCTGCATCCTGACCTTTCTGGGAACGGACAATCTCCACGCCTGCCCTTTTTGCCCAGATATCAAGTTGTTCTGTTGCTGCATCCCGATAAGTATCAGCACTTACCAGTAGGACGACTCCCTTCTGCTGATAATTATAGGCAAGTTTTGCCACAGTCGTTGTTTTTCCTGTTCCATTAACACCACATATAAGAATAATTAAGGGTTTTTGATGATTAATTTGTGGAGGTTGTATATCTATTAATTTTAATATCTCTTCTTTTAGTCCTTCTGGATTATAAATAATTTTATCAATAAGCAATTCAGTATATTTTGCACCCACATCTGCCTCAAGCAGAATCTGTTCAAGGGTTGATATATCTGTTGATTTTATCTTGCTGAAAACGCCTGTTAATTTACCTAATAATTTGCGAAAATGATGGGCGGGCATATATTAATAAAGAATAGTTTATTCAACACCAATCGGCGGCTCAAGATCTTCCAGGCGTGTGGAGATAATCTTGCTCTGGCCGGGTTTCTCCATTGTCAAACCATAAAGATAATCCGCATATTCCATTGTTGATCGATTATGTGTTATTATTACAACCTGAGTATGTTGGGATAACTCTCTCAAGAATTTATTAAATCTTACTACATTTACATCATCAAGTGGTGCATCTATTTCATCAAGGATACAGAAGGGAGCGGGTTTAACGAGATAAAAGGCAAGGAGTAGACTTACCGCAAGAAGTGTCCTTTCACCACCGGACAGTTGATTGATTCTTTTTATTCTTTTACCCTTCATACGAACGACTATTTCAACCTGCGAGGTTAAGGGATTTAAAGAGTCAGATAGTATAAGGTCCGCTTCGCCACCTTCAAAAAATTTTGAGAATACCTGATTAAATTTATCTGTTACCTCATTGAATATATCAATAAACCTTTCCCTCGCTCTTGTATCAAGTTCAGCAATAGATTTCAGGAGGTTTTGTTTTGCGGCAATAATATCATTTCGCTGGACACGGAATTCATCAAGTCTTTTTTTCTCCTGTTCATAGGCGCTAAGGCTTAATGGGTTTATTTCACCAAGTTTTGCCATCCGTTCCCTTACTTCATTAAGTTTCTGATCAGGTTCAGGGATTTCTTCAGCAATAAATTCATTCAGATTGGTCTGGAATTCTTCCTGCGCCTTTTTTAATAGTTCTTCTCTATTGTGGTTTAACTGAAAGATTTTATAATTTATTTGCATAATTGAATTTTGGTTTTCTTCCTGTTTTTTCTGGTTTGTAGTTAACCCATCGTAAATGGCATCAAGATTTTTTGATATTTCTTCAATCAACCGGTCAGGCATCTGACTTTCACACTGAAAACGTTTTTCTTTTTTCTCCTGAATCTTCTGTTTGATTGTGGAAATTGCCTGGTTTATTGTTTCGAGTTGCTGGAATATGGATATTTTGTTTGTTTCATCAATTTCAGTTTTTAAAGCGGCTATTCCATTTTTTGTATCCAGAAAGTCTTTTTTAATTACTGATTGCAATTCTTTATTTATGCCAATTTTGAGAATTATTTGATTTAATTCGACATTCTTTTTGTTTATTTGTTCTTCTACTGTTTTTTGATTTTCCTTTAGTTGTGTTATTCCACTTTGTAGTTCTAGGAGTTTCTTTTCATACTCAGTTATTTCAGCGTAGTTTTGTTCAATCTTATTATTAATATCATTTATTTCTACTTTTATTGAGTTCTGTTCATTATCAATAGCATCAACATCCTGTTTTGCATTTTCCAGCTGTCGTTTAACTATATTTAATTGCATTGATAATTCGGATTTTTTAATATTCAACGAAAACAATCGGTCTTTATCCTGTTCAATTTCAGATTTGATTTGTGCTAATTGGTCAAGCAGTCTTCGTTTTTCATCACTTATAAATATTATTTCGTTCTTGATAGTTTCTGATTTTGTTCGGTACTCGTTTAATCGCTGACTAATCTGAAAATATCCGAATTCTCCTTTCTGCACAATGACAGTGCTATTATGAAAGAGAATACCCTCGGGTGTGACAAATCCATATTGCGGAAATTTATCAGCATATTGAAACGCCTCCTGAAAACTATTGGTCAAAAAGAAATTAGATAAATATGCGGATAAAAATCTTTTATTGCTTTTAAATTCCATTAGCTGGACTATATTTTTCAAAGAATTTAATTCAGCGGGTAAGGGATTTTTGCTAATTTCTTTATTTAATACGAACCCGAATCTACCTTCAGGTAAATTTGTAAAATCGTCAAAAAATAAATCGCTCAATATAAAAAAATTTAAGACATCACGAAGACATACATCTATTACTGCCTCATACCCGGTATTAACTACAATGCAGTCTCTTAATAAACCTGCAATCTTATCTTTAAAATTTTGTTTTAATGCTTTAAAATTTTCTCCTTTGCCAAGGCGATTGCTTAATGTATCAATCAAAAGACGGCATTCATTTAACTCTTCCTGTCGTTTTTGAAAACCATTATCAAACTCAATAATCTTTTCTTCAATAGATGCTGATGTTTTTTGCCTCTGGAGCAGATCTTCACTTATTTTATCCTGTTCATTAACAAATTCATTCAACCCTTCCTCGATACGATTCTTTTCGACACGACTTGATTCTTCGTTTTTCATAAACGTATCTTTTTCTGCTGTAAGGCGCTCAATTATTGACTCTTTGTTGGTTTTGTTTATTTCAAGACGTGCGATATCGTTCTTTAAAATTTGAACTTTTTGTTGTATTTCATCAATTGATCTCTCTTTATCCTGTATCTCTTGGGTAATCCGGATAAAATTTTTTGATAACAATTCAGCATTTTGTTTTTCCATGTTAAGCTTTGCATCCCAGTTTTCAATCTCATAAATTACTTCACGGAGTTTTGTTTCATATTCGGTAATCTTATTGTGGAGATTTTTTAAATATTCCTGTTTTTCCTGAATTGAGGCGCTTTTCCTTTCGTGTTCAAGACTGAACTTTTTTGCTTCATTTTCTTGTGTTAGTAATTCCTGCTGCAAAGATTCAATTTCCTGGTTAAGATTATTTATTTCAGATAAAAGTTCTTTCTTTTTTGTTTCCTGAACTGATTGTTCATTTTTGAGTCTCTGCCGTTCCTGTTCCATATTATTTATCTTCAGCAGGATATTCTGTTTCTGTTGATTAAGACTATCAATCTGCGTATCAGCGTCTTTTAATTCAGATAAAGTTTTTTCATATTCTGCTTTCGAAAAGATGAGTGATAATTTTTTGAACTCATCTTTTAATTCCTGGTATAATTGTGTTTGTCTCGCTTGTCTTTTTAGCGCGCGAACTGTTCTTTCCATTTCGCTAATTACATCTTCAAGTCGCAAAAGGTCGTGTTCAGTCTGCTCAAGCCTTCTTTGGGTTTGTTCCCGCCTTTCCTGGTATTTTAAAATACCAGCAACATCATCAAACATCTCTTTTGTATCACCACTAATTATTTTTTCAATTTCGGAGAGTTCTAAAAATGAATATGTCAAGGTGCCGGAATTCAAAAATAACGCCTGAATATCCTGGAGTCTGCATTTTACCCGATTTAGATAAAATTCACTCTCACCATCCCGATAAAATCGGCGCCGGATTTCAAATTCACTTCCGAATTGCGGGAAGAAATCCTCATTATTAATAGTGACTGCGACCTCTGCAAAATTTAAATCGTTCTGTCCATCAGCAGAAATATGTATTAAATCTTCATTTCGTTCACATCGAAGCGTCTTCATACTCTGTTCACCAAAGACCCATCTCAGGGCATCAAAGATATTTGATTTGCCGCTACCGTTTGGTCCGACAAACGCAGTTATTCCCGGGTTGAGTAAGAACTTAGTCTCTCCCTGAAATGATTTAAATCCGTATAATTTTATTTCTTTTATTTTCATCTGTTGTTTTTATGAATTAGAATTCTGTACCAAGATAAATTACTCTTCCCAATAGGGGATGGTATTCGGTCCAATTACTATCTGTCCCCTGATTTTGTCGGATTGCATCTCGCATCATCTCAAGTTTGGAATCAAGGTTGTCCATAAAATGTAATACAAGGGCTTCTTGAAATAAAGGAAGGGTAGGTGAACCGTATTCAAGTTCACCATGATGGGAAACAATCATATGTAGTAATTTCAAACGCAATTCATCCGGGAAGTTTGTAAGCTTAGAAATTTTTTCTGATACTACTTCATAGCCAATAATAATATGTCCTAACATTCTTCCATCGGTGGTGTGGTCAATCTTTTTTTGATATGTATATTCATATATTTTTCCGATGTCATGCAACAGACTTCCGACAATCAGTAAATCAACATTTAAAAAATCGAATGTCTGGCAGGCGTTCATCACGAGATTCATAACATTACGGGTGTGAACCGCCAGCCCACCGATACCTGCATGGTGTGCCTTTTTTGCAGCTGGTGCCTTACGGAATTTTTCCATAAAAGATTTATCATCAAAAAATTGAGTTAGGAGCTTTTTTAAAAATGGATTCTGGACTCTATCAATACCTTCTTTTATTTCTACCATTACTTTTTCAATATCTTCTTCCACCACCTGCAGAAAATCTTCAGCCTCAACTTCATCTTCACTAATTCGTGAAATTGAATTTACAACTACCTGGAGTCTCTCATTATATTCACCAACATTACCTGTGATAAATACAAAATTACCGGTTGAGATATTTTTTAATTCATCACTGACATTATCCCAGGCAACACCTTCAATTGTGCCGGTGCGATCACCGAGTTCAATTTGTGTAAAATAGCCACCATCTTTTTTTTCTTTCAGGTTTTTTTTGGTCAAAAGAAATTTTTCTTTTACCAATTGACCAACTTTTAATTCTCCAACATACTGACTTTTCATATTCAATGGGTAATCTTAAAAATGCTGATTGCTACTTGCACCTGCCTGCTACGCTGGGCTTTCCAAATGGAGTATTTTCTTTTTTATCAAATCAAGTTTTTCGCGCAATCTTGCTTCTTCTTTCTTTTCTGCATCGAGTGCATTCATAATTTCTTCACGTTTCTGGCTAAGCAAGTGGACTTCGTTATTTAATCGGTTTTCTTCGTTTTTTAATATCTCAAGGCGTTTTACCAATTCACCTTCAGTTTGTCTGAGTTTTTCTACTGACTGCATAACTGGGCTTGATTCATATTCCTTCTTTTTCGTTGCATATTCAGATTCCAATCTCTTGACTCTATTTTCGCCTTCGGCAATCTTTTTATTCAATTCATCCAGAGCTTTTTGTGCCCCTGTCTGTTCTTTTTTCAACTCATCAATTTTGGGAAGAAAAACCTCTTCCTGACGGAGATTGATATCCTCAACCAGGTGTGATTCAAGGCCGGAAGCCATGGAAGTCATTATTATAAGAGTGATAATTGCGAGGGCAATGCCTACTACAAGGACCATAGGATTTGATGAGGTTGCAACTTTTATTTCGGGTATTCTGGGTTTTAGTTGAATATACAGTGAACCGATACTTTTTGTGCCTATGTTTATACTGAATCCGCCTTCATAGATCCCGGATTTTTCAATTATCCGATTAGAACCAATCGGGTTTATCGGTGCATAAACAGTTCCTAAAAGACTGGCATCAGAAGAAGCAATTACTTTTTTATCTGTATTCGTAAAATTTACCATCAATATTTCCGGCTCATTCTGTTTTACGGCAATAATGATTTCGGAAAGTTTTGCTTCGTCGTTATCAATAATTGCGTCCGTGACAAATGTTGCCCGGGCAATAAAATCACCCAGATTCGTAATTCTTTTGTTGACCAATTCACTCACTGCCTGTTTACCGTTTGCTGGTTTCTGTCCGATAAACTGTGGACTTAGATAAAAGAAGACCGACAGAATGATAATCAAGATTGCCGGGATTAAACCAAATGTTATACGAGACATTTTAACCTCCTATTCTAATTGTTAATCTATGTGCTTGCCCCAATGTAAAATATGGGGTATAAGAATAATTTATTTGTATTTGTCCCTTTTTCACAGCAAAACCAAGGGTCATACCTGCAAAAAAATCAAGCCCGCTATCAGTCTTTATCTGAGAAAGAAGGCTATTATAGGAAGCACGCAGGCTAAAAAATTGATTTAATTCATATTCACAACCCACTCTTATACCGAAGTTCATCAAGGCAGGCCGGACAATATCAATACCCAACCACCCTGAGTTAAACCGACGAATCGCTCCGAGATTGAACTCATAGGGGAATAATTCGCGTTCATTAATAAATGGTTTTACACTGGTGCCAATATTTTTCATCGCAAATCCTAGTTGAATATTTTCCTGAGACAGAAAGTATAATGCCCCGATGTCAGTGCCGACCCCAAGGGAGTATAAGGTATCAATGAGTTCATAAACAATTTTTCCAGAGGCACCGAACATAATATTATTCATTGCAAAACCCTTGCCGATATTTAAATCAATAAAATTTGTGCTGAAATCACCTAATTCTTGACCCGTAGGGTCGGTCTTTTTTATTTTACCACTATAAAAATATCTTATGCCAACTCCCAACAGTTGACTTTCGTAATCAAGATAGCCAAAATGTGTTCCACCAATATAATTCAAATACGAGATTGAATAACTTGCGCTGGTGTTCAAAATTAACCCTGCCGGGTTATAATGAATATTATGACCATCACCACACAAGGCGTAGCCCATACCAACCCTTTCTGCTACCGGATCAACCAATAAGTATTCAAACCCAGTCAGTGCCATCAGGAAGAATAATATCATTATAATCTCCTATTTTACAATTATAATAAATTTTAGATAAATGTCAAGACATAAATTAATTGAGTCCTTTTCACTTTTTCTCTTCCTTTAAGAGGGGGAATTGTTTATTGAATTGCTAATTTATTATTTAATTTATAATATATATATAAACAAGATAAATAGCATCTATTGGGAATAAATATGGTTTTGAAAGTGGAGAGGATTCAGTGAATTAAAACGAGTGATGGAATTATAGTTTGGGTTTTACGGCGTGCCAGCCAGTATGGTTAGTGGTGAATGGCAAAGGAATAACAAAATTTATGCACCCCCATGAAATTATGCCTGATTCATTTCCTGAATAAGCGTTTCAAACTTCTTTGCTTCATCCTTACCAATCCACTCAAGGCGCACGCGATTTTTTGAAAATCCTAAAAGTTCTAAAGTTTCCTTCAATATCTGTTCCCTTGTTCTTGCCCGGTAATTACCCTTTGCATAATGGCAGGCATCAGGATAACAACCACCAATCAAAACACCCTTTGCGCCTAAATTGAGTGCCTTGATAATATGATTCGGCTCAACCGCTCCACTGCAAGGGACGCGGAGTATCTTTACATTTTCCGGATATTTTACCTGTGTTATAGCGGCAAATTCAGTGGCATTATACGCCGACCATTTACAGAGCAATGCAAGAATGTCCCCCGGTTTTGTTGAAGTACGAATCCACGCGAAGATTTCTTTTGTTGTGAATTTTTCCAGACGACTTGCAGCAGCCGGACAGGTGCTGGCGCAGATACCACAACCCATACATAAATCTTCGCGGATCTTTATCTTTTCGTTCTCTATAGAGATAGCATTATAAGGGCAGGCACTGATACAGATTCGGCACAGGCTACAATAATCTTCATTCACATAGGCAACGGGTTGATAGGTTTCAAGGGTTTGTTTCTGCAATAGGTTTATTACTGAATAGGCAGTTCTCCGAGCATCCACAATAGTCTCACTAACACTCGCAGGAAAACTTGCTGAGCCTGCAATAAAAATGCCTCTGGGCATTTCTAAATTACCCAAATTACCACTTTTATATAGAATGGGAAAATCGTCGTCAGTTTTTATACCTAACTTTGTAAATGTTTCTCTATCCGGAATAAAACCACCACTCAATACTACGGTATCTGCATCAATCTCTAAGAGTTCATTTGTATAAAGGTCCTCTACTTTCACAACAAGATTCCCATTACGTCTCTGAACTTCTGATGGTTTACCTTTAACAAATGTAACACCCTGTTCGCGCAATTTGGTATAAAAATATTCAAAGTTTCCATAACTGCGCATATCTATTGCAGCTACATAAATCTGTGTATCAGGATACCTATCCTTTACTAATTTTGCCTCTTTTAAAGCAAGGAAACAACATACTCGGGAACAATATGGTAAATGGGCATTGTCGCGCGAACCCGCACAACATATAAATACAACTTTTTTCGGCATTAAAGAGCCATCAGAAACCTGCCTCTCAAATTCCAATGTATTTATTACGCCGGGAATGCGACCATAACCATATTCTTCAACCTTCGAAAGATCATAAAATTTTAGACCGGTTGCTACAACTATCGCACCAGAATTAATCTCAACTTCTTTTTCTTTACCTTGGAGTTCTATTTTCTTCTTACACACTTTTACACACTCACCGCACCTTGTGCAGGCATTAAAGTCAATTGCATAGATATTAGGATATGTGGAAACATTATAAATTGCCTTACGCATTCTGCCATTGTCTTTTACACTTATCGGACACACTACCACACATTCACCACAATTATTGCATTCTACAACGCCGCGTGGTCTTATTTTTACTCGAGTTTTATAATCACCAATGCCACCTTTTATGTCAACCACTTCGCTGTTTTCTAATACTTCAACATTTTTGTTTTTTACGATATTCGAAATCAGAGGAACAACAGTGTGACTCCAAGGGGTGCTCTCAGGATAGAGCCGGTCAAGGCGGGCAACTGTTCCGCCTAAAAATGACTCTTTTTCAATAAGGTATACTTTTATTCCCGCATTACTGACTGCCTTAGTTATGTCGAGTCCGGCAACACCGGAACCGATGACAACAACAGTTTTGTTCTCTATGGGAAATTTTTTCTTTTTAAGGGCCGGCGAAACCCGTGCCTTTTCGATTGCTGAAGCAAGTAAATCTTTTGCCTTGGTCAAAGAATGATTCATTAAGAATATGTGATCCTTTAAATTTACGAATTCGGCATCTGCATCAGGAAATAATCCTTCCATTAAGGAAGGGGAACAACCTGCAATCACAATCTTTTCTGTGGATTCAATCTTTACGCTTTCCTTACACAGGTCATTATACCATTCAATCTTCACATCAGCACCAAAATCTAATTCTGGTATATTAATCAATCCATTGCAGTGACAGATTATCAATCTTTGGACAGACATCATAACCTCCTTTTGCCCCCATCTTTACTTTCCGCCCTCAAGGGGGAGAGACCGTAAGAGAGTTTAAACAATCTTTGAAAAAATACTTTCCGGTCTTATCCGGTTAAATTTTAAACCAACAGCATCCGTTGTAAGCCCGAGGCCCAAACCCAGTAATTGAGGATAATATAAGATGGGCAGATTATACGAAATATTAAATTTTGTTTCAACCTTTCTCTGATTGTCTTCATACATTACAGTGCAGAAAGGACAGATAGAAATCATAACATCTGCATTATTATTCTTTGCCACAAAAAGCTTTTGATTTGCCATCTTTATTGCCAGCTCCTCATCAACACCGAGAACTGAACCACCACAACATAGTTTCTTCTCCTGATACTCTATAACATTGGCACCGGTCAACCCAACAAGTTCATCAAGGGTATGGGGATTTTCTGCATTATCAAATGAATGTAAATAAGAAGGTCTTAGATAATGACAACCATAATGGGAGATTATTTTCAAATTTTTCAAAGGTTTCTTTATTGCCTTTTTAAGATTTTCTAAGCCGAAATCTTCATAAAGCATTCTCACGAAGTGGCGTACTTTTATATTATTAGGATAAGAAAAACCAAGTTCAGTAAATTTTTTTCGAAATCCGCTGGTCTGCAATTTAACCTGTGCATCAGAGAGCATTGCAGTGCAGGAATTGCATAGGGTTACAACATCAAGTCCAAGATTGCTTGCCAGACCAATATTTCTTGCGGCCATTAAAAGAGAGGTCTCTGCATCCAGTGCCTTTAAGGGAAAGCCACAACACGAACTTTCTTTTAAGTCCACAAATTCTATACCTAATTCTTTTGCTACATTGCGTGTTGCCAGTTCATAATGCTGGGCCCTCACCGGCACTGTGCAGCCAAGGAATATTGCATATCTTTTCATTTTGCAACCCTTTCGATGATCTTTGTTGCCTGAAAAATTCTTGAGACGTCGAGAATCTTCTTGGCGATCTCAGGAAGCCCAAGCCTTTGCCTCTTTCTAAGATCAAAATCCTCAAGTTCGTATAGTCTACCTGAATTATTTAGTAGATTCAATTGAACTTTCAAACCGTCAGGACAAAAACCCTGTTTAACGGCGTAATTTTTTATTGCATTTATAACCTCAGCCACATGGATTCCCTGTGGGCATCTTTCAGTACAGGCATGACAATGGGCACAGAGCCATAAAAAACGTGAAGCAAGGACTTCATCCTTCATACCCAACAATGTAAGCCGAATAATCTTGCGTGGATTATATCTTTCATCAAGATACCGCACAGGACAGCTCGCAGAACAATCACTGCAACCAAAGCACTTGAGCAATCCTTCGCCGCCTTCTTGCTTTATAATTTCCCATTTAAAATTAATATCGCTCTTTCGCAAATCAAGCATTTGTACCTCCGTAGGTGTTTAAATTATATATAAAAATGAAGAAAAATCAAGGCTGGAATATTTATCGCTTGACTTCAGATATATTCCGTGTATAATTTTTAAGCATATTATGAAGAAATATAAAATATTATTAGTGGATGATGAAGCGATTGTGCGCGATGCACTCGGTGAGTGGCTCAATCACCTCGGATATGAAGCAAAGGCAGTAGAAGATGGTTTGAAGGCAATTGAACAGGTTGAATTGAATGAATGGAATGTTGCGCTTGTAGATTTGAAGATGCCAAAAATGGATGGTATTAAAGTTTTGCACCGGATTCATAAAATCAATCCAGATTTGCCCGTAATTATTATTACAGGTCATGGCACTGTTGATAGCGCAGTTGTGGCAATGAAAGAAGGCGCAGTTGATTATGTTATGAAACCATTTAATCCTGAGGAGATAAATGTTATCATTAAAAAATTACTTGAACACCAAGAGATTGTAAAAGAGAATATTATTTTACGACGAGAACTTTCAAAAAGATTTCAATTACAGGATTTGATTGGTAAAAGCCCCAAGATGTTAAAGGTCTTTGAGATGATAAAGACCGTTTCAACAACAAAATCCACTATCCTTATCCGGGGCGAAAGCGGAACTGGCAAAGAACTTATTGCCCGTGCAATTCATGAACTTGGTTCAAGAAATAAAGGCCCTTTCATTGCCACTGCCTGCGGTGCTATACCTGAAACACTACTTGAGGCAGAGCTGTTTGGATATGAAAAAGGTGCCTTTACTGGTGCCACGACCCAGCATAAAGGAAGGATTGAAATGGCACATCAGGGCACCTTATTCCTTGATGAAATCGGTGATATAAGTCCCAAAACTCAGGTGGATTTATTAAGATTCTTGCAGGAAAGGGAATTCAGAAGGGTGGGTGGAAAAGAATTAATTAAAGTAGATACAAGAATAATTGTGGCAACGAATAAAAATCTGGAGGAGATGATAAAAAAAGGAACATTCCGTGAAGATTTGTACTACAGATTAAATGTAATAACTATTGAGGTGCCCCCATTACGAGAAAGAAAAGAAGACATTCCATTACTTGCTGAACATTTTTTGAACAAGTTTAATATTGAAAATAGAAAGAATATTGAAAAGATAAGTGAAGATGCTATGAATCGTTTGATCGAATATGACTGGCCAGGGAATGTCCGGGAACTGGAAAATGCGATTGAACATACAGTTGTCATTTCAAAGGGTTCAGAGATCGAGATAAATGACCTGCCTATGAATCTTGGAGAAAAAATTTACAGTAAAATTGCAAAAACAGACCTGCACCTTGATACTGTTGAAAAAGAACATATCTTATGTGTTCTGCAGTTCTGTGCCTGGAATATTAAAAAGACTGCTGAAGTTTTAGGAATAAATCGTGTGACCTTATATAATAAGATCAAAAAATACGGATTGGAAAAAGAGAAGTAAATTCTCTACTTACCTTGACTTGGAGCCCAGTCTTAATATAATATTAAAAAGGGAGCATATAAATTGCCGATTTTTCAATTTAATTTATTAAGGACAAAGCTTGCCTTAAGCAATATACTTGCTGTAGGGCTGGTTGGAATTATATGTTCAATTATTGGTATAATTACAATCAGTCAAGGAATTATTAACCAGGCACAGAATCGCGTGAGTGCAGACTTGAATTCTGCTGGTGTGATCTTTGACCAGTATGCCTTACAGGTTTTAAATACCTGCAGATTTACCGCAACGAGATTTTTTTTAAAAAAGGCAATTTTAGAAAAGAAGTTCTCAAGTATCATTGAAGAACTGATAAGAGTGTCAAAAACTGAAAAGATGGATTTTCTTTCTGTCACTAGCTCCAATGGTATTATTATTGCCCGGAGCGCTAATCCAGGAGCATTATATGATAGATTTTCAAATCCATTAATTGATTTTGTATTAAGAAATAAAAAGCCAATTTACGCAACCGAAATATTATCTGCAGACCAATTGGATAAAGAAAATCCTGAACTCAAACAAAGGGCAGAGGTAAAAATTTTGCCGACATTGAAGGCAAAATATCAACGCACTGGTATAGAAACATCAGGTTTTGTTATCCTTGGTGCTGCACCGGTTCTTGATGATAATGAAAATATCATTGGTGTTGTTTATGCTGGAAAACTTATTAATAACAACTTTGATATTGTTGATAGAATAAAAAATACTGTATTTATGAATGAACAGTATAAAGGTAAAGATATTGGCACAGCGACAATTTTTATGAAGGACCTGCGAGTTTCTACAAATGTAAGGAATGTTGATGGCTCAAGGGCGATAGGTACACTTATATCAAAAGAGGTCTATGAGGCAGTAATTGAAAAAGGTCTTACCTGGATGGCTCGGGCATTTGTCGTTACTGACTGGTATATTACTGCTTATCGTCCGATTAAAAACTTTCTTGGTGAAACAATCGGGGTCCTTTATGTTGGAATTCTGGAAAAGAAATATACTGATATGCGAAATCATATTATTTTGTTTTTCATTGGTTTGACAATCATTGCCCTGCTTGCTGTTACAGGATTTTCATATTTACTGTCGGGCACGATTACAAAATCACTTGGTGAAATTGCCCGTGCTGCCCGGGAAATTGGAAGGGGAAATTTTCCGGAAAAGATTAATATTACATCGCAGGATGAAATTGCTGACCTGGCAAAGGCATTTCAATATATGATTGATTCAATAAAGAAACGGGATGAAGAATTAAAAAAATATGCCCAGCAAACAATTGCCGAAGCAGAAAGACTGGCAATCATTGGTCAGCTTGCTGCCGGGGTCGCCCACGAGATAAATAATCCTCTAACTGGAATCTTGCTTTATTGTGATTTGATGTTGAAGAACCTTCCTGATGACCATCCTCATAAAAAAAATTTACTACGCATAAACAATGAAGCCCAATGCTGTAAGACAATAGTTAAAGGCTTGCTTGACTTTGCAAGGCAGAAAAAACCAGAAATAAAAAAAGTATCAATAAATGAAATAATTGAATCAACACTGAACTTATTAAAGACCCAGGCGTTTTTTTTGAATATCAATACCCAACTCAAAACTGATAAAGCATTGCCTCAGATTAATGTTGACCCGGGACAGATTCAACAAGTCTTTATTAACATAATAATGAATGCTGTTGAGGCGATGGAAGGAAAAGGCGATTTGGTTATTAAGACCGAACTTTCATCAGATAAGGATTTTGTTGTGATTTCAATTAGTGATACTGGTCTGGGCATTAAACCTGAACACATCAAAAAAATCTTTGAACCATTTTTTACAACCAAAGGGGCTTCTCATGGGGTGGGGCTTGGACTCTCAATTAGCAAAAGAATTGTTGAAGACCATAAGGGCACTATCGAAGTAATCAGTGAAGTAGGTAAGGGTTCAACATTCATCATAAAGCTTCCGGCTAATTGATTTTGGATGATAAAAAATAAATTTGTATAAAAATTAAACAAAATTAAACAAAAAAGTGTCAGAAAATTGATAAAAAATAAAACTGTTTAAAAAAACAACATAACAAATGAAAAAAAATTATTCGTTTTCAAAAAACTTCTTAATTTTCATAACATTTGTTTCCATAGGCTGGCACGGATTTTGCATATTACGTAAGTGTATGAAATGTCCATTCCTTGAAGAGATCATCGTAAATTATTGTTCAGTGGCTCCTGTAAGAAAGATGATTCCCAAGGGCAAGAGCAAAGAATTATCAAAATGCGAGCAGGGTTACTTTGACTGTCCTGTATATCAGAACTGGTTGATGAAGAAAAAGATGGAAAGACATAATGGCGATAACAAGAAGAAAAAATGAATGATAAAATTCCCAAAATTTTAATCATTGATGATGAACAGACCATCTGTGATGCCTGCCAACAGATTTTTACAGAGATAAAATATCTGGTTGAAGTCTGCCAAAACGGTGAAGAAGGATTGAAGAAGTTTGAAGAGTTTAAACCAGATATAATATTTATTGATTTAAAGATGCCCGGTATTAGTGGCTTAGATGTATTGAAAAAGATTGTTGAGCAAAAGACGAATGCTATACCGATCGTGATTACTGGCTACGCCTCCATAGAATCTGCTGTAGAATCAATGAAAAATGGTGCTTTTGATTTTCTGCCCAAGCCATTTACCGTTGAGGAATTGACTATTATAACAGAACGAGCCCTTGAAAAGAAAAGACTTCTTGATGAAAAACAGAAGATTGAGTCTGAAAAAGAATTGATGCGCCAGAATTTTATTTCCCTTGTCTCACATGAATTACGAACGCCGTTGGTTGCTGTTATTCAGTATCTTGAGGTTCTTTCCGGAGGTATGGCAGGTCAGGTTTTAGAACAACAAAAGAATATTCTTGATAGAATGAAGATTAGGCTAAACGAACTTTTGAATTTGATCAATCGCTGGTTAAAACTCGCCCGCATTGAAGAACTGAATTTCAAAGAAAACTTTCAGGAATTCCTGATTGATAGTGTAGTTGATGAATCAATTGATTTACTAAAACCACTCGCTGAAGAAAAAGGAATAAGTATTGAAAAAAAATCTGTCAGTGAATCTGGCACTGTTTATGGTGATAAGGAGCTAATAAAAGAAATATTCATAAATATCATTACTAATGGTATAAAGTATAATCGGAAAAAGGGTTCAGTTTTTATCAATTTTAGAAAAAATTGTAATTACATTGCAGTTGACATAACTGATACTGGTATGGGCATTTCAGAAAATGAACTCGGTAAGGTTGGTGAAGAATTTTATCGGGTAAAGCGTGAAGGTATTGCCAGTGGCTCAGGCCTTGGACTGGCAATTGTAAAAAAAATTCTTGATGTTCACAATGGCAAACTTGAGATGAAGAGTAAGTTAAACGAGGGGAGCACATTTACAATTTATCTGCCCCTTGCTTTGCCTGAGAGCAAAAGAGGGGATTAATAAAAGGAGTAAATAATGAAGAAATTAAAAATTCTATTTATCGACGATGACAAGGACTTTACTGAAGCAAACAAGATAATTCTTAATAGTGCAGGTTATGATGTTGCCACTGCCCAGGATGGTAAAACTGGAATGCAAAAGGTAATTAATGAAAGACCTGATTTAATTATACTTGATGTAATTCTACCAGATATAAATGGATTTTCTGTATGCCGTGAATTAAAAGAAGATCCTAATTTACAGAGTATTCCTATAATTCTCTTTACCGCAATTAGTTCAAAACCCGGCGCCTATCCAGAAAATATTGCGGTGCAACACAAGGCAGATGCATATATTGAAAAACCAGCAAGCCCCCAGATTCTCTTAGAAAAAGTGAATTTCCTTTTGACCACTGCCGCACCCAAGCCAAAGGTTGAGGGAGAAAAGCAAAAGATTTTGCTCGTTGATGATGACCCGGATTTTCTTGAGGCAACAAAACAAATCTTAGAAGCAAATCGTTTTGAAGTAATTACTGCCAAGGATGGTGATGAGGGGATTCAAAAGGCAAAGATTGAAAATCCGGATTTAATATTTCTTGATGTGATAATGCCAGGAAAAGATGGTTATACGGTCTGTTATGAACTGAGAAAGAACCCCCAGACAAGGCCGATCCCGATTATAATGCTTACCGCAATTGGTCAACAACTTTCTAAACCCGAATATGCGGTTGATATTGCAATTGACCACCTTGCTGACGACTTTATTGACAAGCCCGTCGATACGCAGACACTATTGAAGAAGATAGAAAAACATCTACTGTTTAGATAAATGAGCAAGGGTGAACAAGGAATATCAGAGGTAATCAGGGGACATAAAGGGATATCAGTGGAAATATTTAGTTATCTTCTTGATATCCCTCGATAACCCGTGATATCCCTTTATTCCGCATGTGAAAAGGAGAATTATGACTGAACTTTCACCTAAATTTAAATATGAGGTTGCCCGGGAGCCGGGCGGTGAAAAGATAAAGCTCTGCTTTGCCTGTGGTATATGCACAGCAAGCTGTCCAGTGCGAGAAATAGATGAGCGTTACAATCCGAGGAAGATAATAAGAATGATTCTATTAGGAATGAAAAAGCGTGTTCTTGAGAATGAATTTATCTGGTTCTGTTCAAGCTGTTATGCCTGCACTGAAAGATGCCCACAGGGTGTTAGATTCACTGATGCGATGAATGCAATAAAGAATCTTGCGGTAAAAGAAGGTTATGTGCCGAATTCTTTTACACAGCAGATTGGAATTCTGAAAAAGTTGGGTAGACTTTATGAGATTGATGAGTTTGATAATAACAAAAGGACGGCGCTGGGACTTCCTAAGGTTGCAAAGGCAAAAGGATTTACACAAAAGATTATGGAATTAACAGGGATTGATAGCATCATTACTAAAAAGCATGAAACATAGGTTATCAGAGTATATCAGGGTGAAGATTATTAGACCATCAGGGTATCAGGGATACTACAAAGACCTGATATTTTGTTATCCTGATAACCACTTCCTGATCACCCGTTATCCTGATAGCCTTATTTTTATAACATGGAGTGATAGACTATGAAGTATGCTCTTTTTCCTGGTTGCACAGTGCTTGGTCGGGGTAGAAACTATGAGATGTCAACACGGGCTGTAGCATCAGGTCTAGGTATTGAATTTGTTGACGTTGATGATTTTGAATGTTGTGGTTTTCCTTTGAAATCTGTTCACTATGATACGTATTTTCTGATGGCGGCGCGGAATATCCTTGTTGCTGAACAAAAAGGGCTTGATATTTGCACGCTGTGCAGTGCCTGCACTGGTTCGCTTACTGAAGTAAACAAACACCTCAATGAAAATTTTGATGAAAAGGCAAGGATTGTTGCCCAACTTAAAAAACAGGGTATTGATTTACGCATGGGTAAGCCGATAAAGGTCAAACATTTAGTAAAAATCCTCTATGATGATATTGGTGTAGGAAAAATAGAGAAAATCATAAAAAAGAAACTGTCTAACCTTGCCCTTGCACCTCATTATGGTTGCCATTATTTAAAACCATCTGATATTTATGACCCCGCAGAAGACCCGGAAAACCCAGAATCACTGGATAAGTTGATTAACATCACTGGTGCCCGAACAATCATTTATCCAGAAAAACTAAAATGTTGCGGTGCGGGGATTCTTGCGGTCAACGAAGATACTGCATACTCCCTTGCTCGGCCAAAATTGAAAGAGTTATCAAAGGATTCAACCGACGCAATGGTCTTGATGTGTCCATTCTGCAGTGTGATGTATGACGACAATCAGAAAAAAATTGAACAGAAGTTCCAGGAACAGTATACCCTACCGGTGCTTTATTACCCACAACTACTGGGTCTGGCAATGGGCTTAGAACCAAAGGCACTCGGTCTGCAGATGAACCGGGTATCAACGAAAAAATTATTGGAGAAGATGAATGGTTAAATTGTTAAATTGAAAAGGATGAGTCTAATGGTTAAGGCTACGAAGCCCGTATCGTTGTTCGTCGAGGGGCAACGGCTATTTAATCCCATTACCTTAACCCTTATACGAAACGGGCCTCGTAACCGTATGACGAAAAAATTATTATCTCTTTATGAATAACAAGATCGGTGCGGTCCTCGTCATCGGTGGTGGTATTGGCGGTATCCAGGCCGCGCTCGACTTGGCCGATTCTGGTTTTAAGGTTTATTTATTAGATAGAAGTCCCAGTGTTGGCGGTGTGATGGCGCAACTTGACAAAACCTTTCCGACCAATGACTGTGCGATGTGTATATTAGCACCAAAACTTGTCAGTGCCGGAAGACACCCTAATATTGAATTAATTACCTATGCTGAATTAGAAGGGATAAGTGGAAATGCAGGTGATTTTGCGGTCAAAATCCGAAAGAAATCTTCTTTTGTAGATTGGGATAAATGTAATGGTTGCGGTGTGTGCTGGGAAAAATGCCCGATAAAAGTCGATTCTGAATTTGAATGTGGCATAGGCAAGAGAAAGGCAATATATGTTCCGTTTCCCCAGGCTGTACCCAATAAGGCAGTTATTGATAAAGAGCATTGCACCTATTTTGTAAAAGGTGGTAAATGCCGTGTGTGTCAAATTCTCTGCCCGGCAAAGGCAGTTGATTTTAATATGCCAGATAAAATTATTGATATAAATGTTGGTAGCATTATCATTGGCACGGGCCTTAAACATTTTGAACCCAATTTAAAATCTATGTATGGCTATAGTAAATATGAAAATGTAATAAAATCTATTGAACTGGAAAGGATATTAAATGCCTCAGGACCTTTTCAGGGGCATCTTGTGCGACTATCTGATAAAAAAGAACCCGAAAAGGTTGCCTTTATACAATGCGTAGGTTCTCGTGATACAAAATCAGGCAATGGCTATTGCTCTTCAGTTTGTTGTGTTTATGCTATAAAAGAGGCAATATTAATGAAAGAGCATAATCGTAATCTTGATTGCACAATCTTTTATATTGATATACGTACCTTTGGCAAAGGTTTTGAAGCATACTACAAAAGGGCAAAGGAAAAATATAGAATAAAATTCAAGAGGGCGATGATCGGTGAAATTGCGGAGTCGCCTGAGAATAAGAATTTAGTGCTACGCTATGAAGATGAGGATGGGAATTTAATAAAAGAAGAGTTTGATATGGTTGTTTTGTCAGTTGGATTAAGACCAGATGAGAATATCAAAAAACTTGCTCAGTGCTTGAACATTGAATTGACCGAATGGGATTTTCTCAAGACCCTGCCGTTTTCTACAACTGAAACAGTTTTACCCGGCATATTTGTTTGTGGCACTGTTTCCGCACCAAAAGATATCCCAGAAACAGTCACCGAGGCAAGCGGCGCAGCGCAGAAGGCGATTGAGTTAATAAAGGAACAGCGGCATACACTTACGAAGAAAATTGAATATTCTCAGGAAATTGATGTTTCAGACCAGGCACCCCGGATTGGTGTCTTTGTCTGCCACTGCGGTATAAATATTGCTGGAACAGTAAAGGTAATGGATGTGGTAGAATATGCCAGAACCTTACCAAATGTTGTATATGCGGAGAACAATCTTTATTCTTGTTCTGATGATTCTCAACAACATATCAAAAAAATGATTGGAGAACATAAACTGAACCGAGTGGTTGTTGCCGCATGCACACCACGCACGCATGAACCATTATTTCAGGAGACAATCAGGGAAATGGGATTAAATAAGTTTCTTCTGGAATTTACCAATATTCGTGATCAGTGTTCCTGGGTTCATTCCCATGAGCCCGAGGCGGCGACAGAAAAGGCACGGGATTTAGTCAGAATGGCGTGTGCACGGGCTAATATGCTTGAGCCTTTACCAAGGATTGCAATCCCGGTTACTCGAAAGGGCCTTATTATCGGTGGTGGCATAAGTGGTATGAATGCGGCACTGAGCCTGGCAAATCAGGGCTACAAGGTATTCGTCGTAGAAGAAGAGTCAGAACTTGGAGGTAATGCCCGGCATATCAACCAAACAGTTGATAGTAGAAATGTCAAAGAATATTTAAACTCACTGATCAAAAAAGTAGAGGCACATCCTGATATCACAGTTTATAAGAATAGCAAAATAGAATCAGTTACAGGATATATCGGTAATTTTAAAACAAGAGTAAAGAGGCAAGAAAAAGGAGCCGGGAAGCAGGAAATAGTTGAGATTGAACACGGTGTGATAATTGTGGCCACTGGTGCCATAGAATATCAACCCACTGAATATCTTTATGGCAAAGACCCGCGTGTTATCACACAAAGAGAATTGGAAGAAAAAATATTTAAGCATTCAACCACTAAACCATTTAACTATTCAAGCGTTGTAATGATACAATGTGTGGGCTCTCGTGATGAAAAACATCCTTATTGCAGTCG
>Ga0172364_10000477_pt1 | contig 28464 bp, 30 predicted proteins | sample LakKivSesite10cm_FD_114545 | JGI IMG/M metagenome (GOLD analysis project Ga0172364, IMG submission 114545) | Sediment microbial communities from Lake Kivu, Rwanda - Sediment site 10cm | ecosystem: Environmental > Aquatic > Freshwater > Lake > Sediment | place: Rwanda: Western Province, Lake...
GCCCTGGTCCACCCGTTCAGAGCGTCTTCCCCGCCGCCCTATCTGTACCTTCCATAGCGTTTTGCAGCTTCGACCATGGCTTCAAGGTTCGCATCGGGTGTGTCCCTGGGACACTGGTCGCCCGTTGAGAGTATAAACCCGCCCCCTACGCCGGCATCCTCGATGGCCTTCCTCGACTCAGCCATGACCTCGTTCGGAGAGCCCCGGAGCATGAGCGTCATCGTCGGCAGGTTGCCCATCATGGACAGTTTCGCGCCGAAGGCCTCCTTGATCTCGGCAAGGTCGCAGTCACCAAAGGGAGGCCTCTCCAACGAGTTAATGCAGTCAAGCTTCGTCTCCCGCGCGCAGATCTCCACAAGACCCCTCTCCGTCCCGCAGCAGTGAAGAAAAGTCGGGATGTCCCGACTTGCCGACATGCGCGTCACCGCCTTGAGCGTGGGCAGGCTGACCTGCCTTGTGATCCTCTCCCCCTGAAAGAGCCACATCCCAGAGTTGCCGATGAAGACAAAATCCGGCTCCGCCTCAAGAAGGCGCTTCGTGTATTCGATAGTCTCCTTGTGCGACCGGCGCACGATGGCCATCACCAGGCGGCGGTGCTGGTAGTAGTCCCTTAGTGCCTTTGCGATCCCGCCCTCCCTCACGTCCACCATAAGGGTGGGGAGGGACAGTGCCCCGCCCACCGCGCCCAGATCCCCCGTCTCGCGCTTCGTTTCCTGCAGGAGGTGATCATTCAGGTGCGACATATCTCTGCCGAGGTGCTGGAGCTTTGGGAAATCGGCGACCAGATCGGTCACGTACCTCTTGGACTGCCAGGGTGGTTGATCCCGAAAGAAGATCGTCTCCTGCCACAGCTCGCCATCGGGAGTGGTGATGTAGTCCCGGCGCACAATTCGCTCATGGCTCTGGGAGACTATCTTGCTGCGATGCTTGACGTCCGGGGAAGACCTAGCTCCTCCCAAATGGGCAATAGATGAGCCAGCCGTCCATGCCGAAATGCCTCACCGCCGCCAGATAGGCCCTCCACAGCGGGGGATTCCCATGCCTGTATATGTCCCAGAAGGGCTTGCCAGTCAGCTTGGCCGGAACCATGTTGGAGATGTCCGGACAGGCGGGAACCCTGTCCGGCTCCTCGTTCCGCATGGCTGTCAGCATCCTCTCCTTGGGAGTCATCTGGTCCGGAGGCAGAGAACGTTCCCTGAAAAATGTCCGTCCGCATCTGACCTTTCCATTTTCGACGGGATGGCGATCCGATCTGTCGAGCCGAGGTTCGACGCGAACCCTAGAGGTGGGGACAGATGGGTACTGCTTGACCACAGGGCAGACAAGCACCGAGAAGGCGCAAGGAATTCCTGAACTGACTAGTGATACGCGAGCCTACTCCCAGAACAGCTCGTGAGACGCACCTTGCGTTCCCTGCACTCATGTCTGCCTGCCCACCGGAACCCTCCTCGGCTGACCGATCGTTTGATCTAGGACTGGCGTGAGGTCAATTGGCATTGCGCGCCGCATGGCGGTGCTGCCCGAGTCCCGGCACAAAGGCTTCGGCCGGGCTTTGATGAGGCACGCCATGGGCCTGGCGAAGGAGGCGGGTGCTGTCCGGGTGGAGACCGGGATCATATCTGGGAATGTTCAGCTGAAGGACTGGTATGAGAGGATGGGATTCGTCGTCACGCAGACCAAGAGCTTCTCGCATCTGCCCTTCAAGGTAACCCTCATGGCTCTCGATCTATAGCCATAGGCCAAGCGGCGATGGCTGGGCCCAAGTAAACAGTTTTATCGCATTGCGCCGACCGCGCGGGTCGACCGGGGAGTCGTCACCATTGGACAAGGGAAGCATCATCAAGATCAACTATGTTGAGAGGGTCAAGACGACTGGCCGGGTCACCGAAACCAATATCGAATCGGTGGCCAAGGACGCCGGGATCTTCGACTCGGACAATCCCTCCCGGTACAGGCCGACGCCGACGGTCGTGGGCTCCGGCAGGCCAACCAAGGGTGTCGATGAAGCGCTCCTCGGAATGCAGGTGGGGGAGAAGAAGAGGCTGCAGGTCCCTCCGGAGAAGGCCTTCGGCCCAAGGAATCCGAGGCTGATGGATCACGTTCCCATGTCCTCCTTCATCAAGCAGGGCGTCAGGCCTGTGCGCGGGCTGCCGGTCAGAACCCGCAGGGGCCTCGCGATCGTCCGCAGCACCACGGGCGGGAGGATCATGCTGGACTACAATCACCCCCTGGCGGGGCAGACCCTGGACTGCGATGTTGAGGTGACGGGGCTGGCCAAGGATCTGGAGACCAAGATAAGGTGGCTGATCGAGATGAGGCTGCCCGGGATTCCATCCGAGTCACACCTCATCCAGATCTCCGGCAACAAGCTCGTGGTTGAATTGAACAGCGGAGAGCTGTCCAAGCAGATACTCGAGCGCCTCCAACCCATAGTCAGGCAGGAGATCCTCGATCATATCCCCGAGGTGACCGAGGTTTCCTTCGGGCCGGTGGAGATGGCCGAGGTGCCGACCGGCGGGACGGAGCAAGGGGGGGAAAGGCCAGCGGATGCTGGACGCCCACCCACCGAAACCAGCCCGAACGCAAACGAAGGCACAGGCTAGCCGCTTCACCTAGGCCCTTCCTCGGACCCGCACCGAGGCCAGGGCGACCTTCGAGCCCAATGCGCACTCGACGTTGGTGTTCAGAACCTTCAAGACCTCGCACCTGTCCCCGTCCCTTATGCCGTCGGGGAAACAGAGATGGCCTTTCTCGCAGAGGGTCTTCGTGCAATCGGGACGCATGAAGGTTATGATCGCGCCCTCGACCACGAGTTCGGGTGGCAGGAGGAGCTGTATCTCGGCTGGCTCAACCTCCACCAGCATGACGCCCTCGTCGTGGATCTTGCACTCCTCGTGGGGCTTGTTCATCGAGCTCTTGACGACGTACCTCCTGCCCACCTCGAGGTTGTCGCAGACCTTCCTGAGCTTGCAGCCCATGCACTCCCTGGAGTTGCTCACGCCGTAGTGGATGAACTCCTGCCCGGGCTTGGCAAGCCTCTTTCCTATCAGAGTTATCACATTACCCCCGTCCTGTCCGCGATCCTGCGGGCCGCGGGCTCGCTCAGTCCCGTTTCCCCGAGGATCGTATACCTATGCGGCCTCACGAGGTGGGCATGGGTCATGGCCCTGATCATTGTCGCCTTGTCGATGCCCAGCTCGTCCGCCGTCACCGGCGCGCCTATCCTGACGAGGAAGCTTCTGATGGCCTCCCAGTTACCCCCGTGAAGATACATCATCATTATGGTTCCGACTCCCACCTGCTCGCCGTGAAGGGCTATGCCCGGTGTCGCGCCATCAAGGGCATGGCTGAAGAGGTGTTCGGAGCCCGATGCCGGCCTGCTGGACCCGGCGATGCTCATCGCAACCCCGCTGCCGATGAGGGCCTTCGCGACCAGCCGCACACCCTCCTCGCCGGCCGCCCTGATCACGTCGGCCGAATCCATCACCATCGTAGCGCTCATCAGTGACAGCGCACAGGCGTATTCGCTCTTGTCCTCCCTGCCTAGGCGATAGGCCAGATCCCAGTCCATGACTGCGGTGCGCTTGGCCACGGTATCCCCACATCCGGAGGCGAGAAACCTGTACGGTGCGCTGGAGAGGACCTTTGTATCCATGACGATCGCGATGGGCGCCACGGCATCCATCGACGCGACTCCCCTGGAATCAGCAACGGAGACTCTGGAGGAGGCGATGCCATCGTGGGACAGTATCGTAGGCACGCTGATGAACTCGGAGTTGGTCTTGCACGCGGAGTACTTGGCCGCGTCGATTATCTTGCCTCCGCCCACCGCCACCAGGTAGTTGAAGGGCCTCCGGGCCATCGCATCCATCACCTGCTTGGTTGCCTCTTTCTTGCCCCCGGCGACGGAGATGAGATCAGCATCATTGGTTGACGAGAGGGCGTTGAACACCTGCTTGCCGTATCTCAGGGTTTCCTTGGGCCCCGTGACCACAAGGAACCTGCCCCTGATGCGCATGGACTCGAATGTCCCAGCGATCTTTCGAAGGGTCCCCGATCCGATGTCGACGTACCGGGGCAGCTGCATCCGCTTTGGTCGCTTCAACACATCACATCTCAGAACAGTATCGAAGGCCGACAACCGTCAAAGGCCCATCTGCTCTGGCCTGGTCGCACGTCACCAAAGCATTTATGCTACCTATGATCGCGGCCTTATATATATGAACTCGCTGGCGGACTTGATACGCAAGTACTTCATCTCACCCATCTGGGATCGCACGGGCTACAACTGGGTCAACACGCTTGTGTACGGAATCATCCTCGGCATCGCCGCAATAGTCGTGTACAGGTTCGTCAGGAAAGCCGGCTACCGCTTCAACCTTGGCCTCTTCGTGATGTTCATTCCGTATCTGGTGCTCGCGACGGCAGTGAGGACTTTGGTGGATTCGGGCAGGTACCCGTACACCTACCTTCTGGTTTCGCCCGGGATCTACTTCATGACCATGGGCATCTTTGGCCTCGCCATACTGGTTGGCCTTTTCGTCAAACGGTTCTGGCGCGCGGAGGTTAAGAATACCGTCCTCATCATAGGGATCATACTTGCGGGATGGCAACTTGCGTTCGTCCTGGGCATGGTCAAGAGGCCCGTGGCCGGCCTGCTCATCGTTTGCCTGAGCCTGGCCGTATGCGGTGCGGTTCTCGTCCTCCGCAGGCTCTGGCCCAAGCGCCTGGCCCTGCTTCAGAGTAGGGAGAACATGCTGGTGGTCTGCTGCCATTTCATCGACGCCACGGTGACCTTCGTTGGCATCGATCTATTCAACTATGCCGAGCAGCACATCCTCCCGCGGACCCTGATTCGCTTAACCGGCACCGCGTCGGTGATGTACCTTCTCAAGGCGATTGCCCTGCCGGTCGTTCTCTATCTCCTCGACAGATACGTGGAGGATCGCGAGATGAACATCTTCATCAAGATGGTCGTCATGGTCCTCGGGCTTGCACCCGCCACTCGGAACTTCTTGAGGATAATCATCGCATCATAGCCGCGGATCCCGAACCGGCCGTCACGGGAATAGGTCCGAAGGTGTTGCTGGCCAGGCTTAGTCATCGTCCAAGCCTCAGGCAATCCAAGGTTTCCCGAGTTTCCCGAGAAAACCTTTATTAGGTGCTGGCGGAGAGTGGTTGCGCCCTAACACCTATGGTGGGTACGCCAACGCGAGGGCGGACCCGGGTGAACGGGATTCTTCGCCGTTCATATCTGTAAGCGAGGGCAATCTTTGCTTGGTTTCACCTTGCCTATGCAAGAGGGATTCCTCTTCTTGAACACAAGGGCAGAGGATCTAGGATATATTGCATCATCCGACACCTGATTCCCAAAGGGGGGTCGGGGTGAACTCATGGCTAACGACGAACTAAAGCAGGTCAGAAAAGACATAGCTGATTTTCTTCCCGACAGTTCATGGGTCTCGGAGGTTGAGTTCGAGGGCCCGGTCCTGGTGGTCTATTCAACGAGGCCAGAAATGCTGGTGGATAACGGCGACCTCGTTCGCGAGCTGGCCAAACGAGTCAGAAAAAGGATTGTGATCAGGGCAGACGAGTCCGTTCTAACCGATGAGAAGGAAGCAGAGGAGAGAATCAGGCGGATAGTGCCCCAGGATGCCGGAATCACTAGGATAGTCTTCGACCGGGACGTCGGCGAGGTCCTAATTGATGCTGAGAAACTTGGGCTGGTCATCGGCAAGGCGGGGACCACCCTTCGTGAGATAACGGCCGCGACGCGCTGGACACCGAGCGTAACCAGAACCCCGCCGATAAGAAGCGAGATCATGGAGGACATCCGCAACACCCTCCAGAGCGAGAGCAAGGAGAGGAAGAGGATGCTGCGGAAGATCGGGCGGCGCATCTACCGGGGACCAAGCGCCAAGACGGACTGGGTGAGGGTGACGCTCCTCGGCGCTGGCCGTGAGGTCGGCCGATCGTGTCTGCTTCTGAGCACCCCTGAGAGCCGTGTGCTTCTGGATTGCGGCATAAACGTGGCCTACCAGGAGAACCACAGGGCCTTCCCGTATCTCAACATGCCCGAGTTCCAGATAGAGAAACTCGATGCCGTGGTCCTGTCGCACGCGCACCTTGATCACTGCGGGTTCGTGCCCTACCTGTACAAATACGGCTTCGAGGGGCCGACCTACTGCACGCCTCCGACCCGGGATCTGATGACCCTGCTGCAGCTGGACTACCTTGACATAGCAGAGAAGGACAACAAGACCGCCCCCTACACGAAGAACGACATCAAGGAGACGATCAAACACACTATCCCCCTGGCATACGGGGATGTGCGCGACATATCGCCCGACATCCGACTCACCCTCCACAATTCGGGACACATACTCGGCTCCGCCACGGCCCATCTTCACATAGGCGACGGCCTGTACAACATCGCCTACACCTCGGACTTCAAGTTTGACCGCACCAGGCTCCTTCCGTCAGCCGGTCCCAAGTTCCCGAGGCTCGAGGGCCTCATAATCGAGTCGACCTACGGCGGTTCGGATGACATCCAGCAGTCAAGGATAGATGCCGAGAGAAAGCTCATCAGCGTGGTCAACGAGACGACTAGGCAGGGCGGCAAGGTCCTGATCCCGGTCCTGAGCGTGGGAAGGGCCCAGGAGCTGATGGTCCTGATCGAGGAGAAGATGCGACAGAGGATAATGGATCAGGTGCCCGTCTTCCTTCACGGCATGATCTGGGCGGCAACCGCGATCCACACGGCGTACCCGGAGTACATGTTCAGGGACCTCAGGAACAGGATACTGCACAACGATGAGAACCCATTTCTCTCCGAGATCTTCCACAATGTCTCGCCCGGAGACCTCATCGGCGTCGCCCAGGGAGAGCCTTGCGTCATCTTGGCAACCTCCGGGATGATGGTGGGCGGGCCCGTCACGGAGTACTTCAAGCAACTGGCGCCCGACCCCAAGAACGCCCTGGTGTTCGTCAGCTACCAAGCCGAGGGCTCGATGGGGCGCAGAGTTCAGATGGGCCTCAGCGAGGTCGCCCTTACGGACGAGAACGAGAAGCTCAACGTGGTCAAGGTGAACATGAAGGTCATCACCATCGAGGGCTTCAGCGGACACTCGGACAGGGGGCAGCTGCTGCGCTACATCAGGAAGGCGTCGCCGAGGCCCCAGAGGATACTGGTCCAGCACGGCGACTACGACAAGTGCCAGAACTTCTCCAACTCGGTGTCCCGCATGCTAAGGATATATGCAGTGGCGCCCAAGAACCTCGAAACGATCCGGTTTATGTAGAGGCGGCTTCGCCGGCCGACTTCACGATCCTAACGAAACTCGGAACAACTAGGACGATATCCTCGGAGACCGCCGCCATGTCGCCCTTCAGTCCCGTGCAGATCCCCTTGAGTTGGTCCACAAGCCCTCGGGCGGTCTCGGGGTCTTCCGACTGTAGCGCCGACAGGTTCACGAGTAGGATGCTGCCCTCTTTGAGCCTCTCGGAGATCATATTGAGATCATCTCCCGACGAAAGCTTCACGGGCTGCACGAGGATCTGCTGGTAGCGGGCAAATGACTCCTCGGTGAGCAGATCCTCATTGAACTCAACAATATCCACATCGTCACGCATTTGGATCCTCTCCGCCTGACTTGCAATCGACCTAGTTCCTACAGGGGTCGGCCAACCCCAAAAGCCAAGAATCTGCTTAAATATGTGACGGTGATCGCGCGCTGCCCTAGATGGCCTCGATGCGTCGTGGATAGGCTAGTAGGCGGCCATGTCCGCCTTCATGAACTCCCTCAGCACAGCCGTGGCATAGCTCCCCCTCCGCAGCCTGAAGGAAAGGTGCAAATTCGTCCTGCCTTGCTCGTCGCGCCGTGCGCCGTCCAAGACAAGATCGTGCACCGGACAGACGACATCCCGGTAGCCGCCCCTCGGGCTGATGTCCGGCAGTTGCCTCACGTAAAACAGGGAGCTGTTGGCATTCTCCTGCTTCATGGTCTCAAGGATGTCGCGGGAGATCGGTCCCTCGGCCGCGGAAGCGTATCCCACCACAGAGTAGACAAGCCTCGCCCTGCCCTGGGCACGGAGCTGGATCGCCTCGTCCAACGGCATCGTAAGACCTACTGCAAACCTGCCGCGCTCCGATTCAAGAACGTCCCCCTCCCTCGGTTTGAACGGGTCATCGCACTCCAGCCTCTTGGACAGCGTGAGGTTGAAGATGTAGGACTGGTACGCCCTCACGAAAAGCGAAAGGAGCCCACGAGGGATTCGTCTGAGCGCTCCCAAGAAATCGCGAGGGTTTTCTGCAAGGTGGGCAAGCATCATCCTCTCGTAGGTCAGATCCTTCGGAAATGACGCAAGCGCGGCTCTGAAGTCCCTCGTCTCCGCAAGGCTCGACCTGGCCTGGGCGGCCTCGGCCCTTTCACCTTCGAACACGGTGCCCAGGTATTCCCACACCGCAGACTCGAATTCGCCGTCCAGCAGGTGTCTCCCCACGATGTGGGTGTTGGCCCTCAATGTGCCGAACCTTTGATGCCCGAAGAAGTTCGGGACTCCGTTGTGCTTCGCTATCTCCGCAGACGTGGCCTCGGCGAGCCGATCGGCCTCCTCGGGAGGCAAGGGGATGTCGGTCACCAGTATCTTGAACGAATTCCCCCAATGGTCGCCCAGCCTGAGGGGACGACCTGCGCGGAATGGCGTATGCACTCGAATGCGGTCCGACTCGACCCAAAGGTCGCTCGGCGAAAGGCCTCGAACGGAAACCAACTGGCAGGTGAGCGCATTGGCGTCCTTCGTCCCGGAGTAGGTGAACCGCTTCTTGCTTACGCCCAGTTCCTTCGACAACCGCGCGATGGACTGAAAATGGTCAATGCCTCTCTTCTCCAGGGCGAAATGGCAGTAGGGGCCTCCTTCGATTCCCCTGCGGGCATGGTCAACGAGCCCGGAGCCAACGGATACGATCGCCCCATCATCGAGCACCTCTTCTACAACGAAGTCCTCGATGCTCCGCCTGAGCCTCCCCCTGACCCCCGGGGTCATCGTGAGACAGCCCCTGATCCCGATCATCTCTTCGCTCGAAGCAGGAATGTCCCTCAACCCATCACTTCAGCAGGGGAAGGTTGCCCGTCACCCTGTCCACCTTGGCGGCTCTTTCCGGGCCCACCCCGAGGGCCGTGATCGATCCCGGGGGTATCTCGGTCAAGCCCCTATCTTCGACCAGGTAGCGAGGGATGCCCAGGTCCCCGGCCCTGTTGCATATCCCCAAGAGCTGCTCCTTGGAGCCGACGCCAACGACGATCTTGCGGCCCCCCTCCTCCAGCCAGGATTTCCAAAGTCCCCTGTTCCGTCTGCGGACCTCCTCCGCCGAGCCGATCGAGGCGTGACAGGCCTGGGCCACCAGTTTCCCGGTGCTCATCCCCAGATCCGTCCGCACCACGATAACCTGCTTGTACTCGAAGGCCGTGTCGTTCTTCTCGGTCCGCGGCAAGGCCACCACCCGAAGTTCACCGCGTGCGCCTGTAGTAGCCGATCGCGGTGAAAGCGCCGCTAATGGAGGCCAAGGAGATGACTATCTGGTCGAGCGTCAGACCCCTCGGCGTGTAGTTGAGCAGAAGACCGTCGAACACGACTATGCAGATGCTCAGCCCGATGCTCAAGGCGACCCGCTCGATGTCGTCGAGCTCGTGCTCGTTGAAGAGTGCATAGACCATGGTGAAGCCCGGTATGAACAGGACCAGCGAGATGCCCAGGACTACCCTAGCTGCCGCGGGTATCAGAAGGAACCCCAAGATGATGGCGGCCGGGACCATGGCAAGGAGAAGGGTACGCGTGCCGCGCTCCCGGGCAACCTCCTCAGCGACCATCTTGGACCGCGGGTCGGTCACATACTTATATAAGGCTTTCGATCTCGACCCATGGAAGGCGGGGCATGCGATGTCGCCATCGCCGGGGGAGGCCCCGCCGGTACGAGCCTCGCTCTTCGGCTCTCGATGATCGGGATCGATGTCCGGCTCTTCGAGGAGCATTCATCCCTGGGGTCGCCCACGCACTGCGCCGGGTTGGTCGGGCCGAGCATGGGGAGCCTTCCCGAGGTCGGTGGTCTGGTACGGAGCTGTACGGTCAACAGGGTACGGGGCGCGGTCTTCGCGTCGCCCGATGGCACCAAGTTCTCGATCGAGGGTGACCCGAACTCCGCCCTGGTGCTCGACAGGAAGCTCTTCGATCGCCGCCTCGGGGAAGAGGCCGCGAGGCGCGGAGCGACCATCGAACTCCGATCCAAAGTCAGCGGCATGGGGGACAACAAAATCAGCATCATCACGGAAGGATCCCGCAGAGAGCTTGAGCCGAAGGTGGTGGTCGGGGCCACCGGCTCCAGATTCGCGGTATCATCGATGCTCGGCGCGCGGAATGGGAGCGTCATTCCGGGCATCCAGTTCGAGGTGGCCAAGCTATCCCTCGACGAGGAGATGGTGCATCTCTACTTCGGAAGGGCAATCTCCGACGGCCTTTTCTGCTGGGTCATACCCCTGGATTCAAGCACCGCCAGGATCGGCCTGTGCACGAGGAGGGGCGCAAAGGAACGGCTTCAGCACCTGCTCGAGACTCGGATCAACGAGGATTTCGGAAAGGGCAAGGTCATGGAGGTCAACGCGGGAGCGATCGCCTACGGCCTTCGCGACCGGACCGTCTGGGGGAACGTCCTCCTTGTCGGGGACGAGGCCCTCCAGACCAAGCCCTCCACCGGTGGCGGGATTCACTTCTCGATCATCTGCTCGGGCATCGCTTCCGATTGCATCGCGGAGCACCTTGCCCAAGGCAAGGATCTTGGGAGCTACGAATCGGCGTGGAGAAGGGTTCTGGAGAAGGAGATACGCTTCGGACTGATGGTCCGAAGGGTCTTCGAGGGTCTGCGGGACGCGGATATGAACAGGCTCTTCGCTTCCGTCCTGCCGAGGGACAGGCAGGTGCTTTCCCGCGCTGACTTCGACAGACACTCCAGCATCGGGAGGGCCCTTCCCACCTTTCTGCCCCGGATGGTCAGGCAGCTCGGTCTGACTAGGACGCTTGCCCTGTCCGCCAAGGCCCTGTTTGGATGAGCGCGCCTTCGTATGGCACCTTGGATGGCCTAAGAGCATCGACGGATACCTTTAAGATGCAAGATCTCCCCGGGGTCCAATTGCCTGGCGAGAGGGTTGAAGCTGATCAAGGACCCCATCCACGGCGACGTCATGCTTGGGGAAGAGGACCTAGCGCTTCTGGACTCCCCACAGCTGCAGAGGCTCCGCAGGATAAAGCAGATCGGGCTCGGCGACCTTGTCTACCCGGGGGCGAATCATACCAGGTTTGAACATTCCCTCGGAACCATGTACATCGCTGGAGAGCTGGCGGAGAGAATGGGGCTTCAGGAAGAGGATCGGAGGAAGATACGGCTCGCCGCCCTCCTGCACGACGTGGGACACGGACCGTTCTCGCACACCTCGGAGAAGTTCGCCGTCGCGGCCTCGCAGATCGACCATTCGCGCCTCACGGAGAGGAAGATCTTCTCGGGCGGGATAGCTGGCACACTCGAGTCGATCGGGATGGATCCCAAGGAGATCGCTGGCATCGCCACAGGGCAGAAGACCGAGCTCGGGCGCATGCTGCAGTCGCAGATCGGCGTCGACCGCATGGACTACCTGATGAGGGATGCCCACTACACGGGGGTTGCCTACGGGGTCATCGACTATAAGAGGATCATTAGCACCCTCGTCTTCCACGGCGGCGAGGTGGTCATCAGGGAGAAGGGGATACAGGCTGCGGAGTCGCTGCTTGTCGCTCGGTTCATGATGTACCCCGCGGTCTACCTGCACCACGTTTGCAGGATAGCCGACGCAATGATGGTTCGAGCCCTCGAGGAGCTGAAGGACGGCGGAACGGCTGTGGAGGAGATAATGGATATGGACGACACTACGCTCGTGACCGTGCTAAAGCAGGAGAAGGGCATCCCCCGCGACGTCGCGACGCGCATACTCAACAGGGACCTGTTCAAGAGGGCGGTGTATTTGTCCCCGTCCGAGGTCGGGGATCTGGATCAACTCCTGGAGATGTCTCAGGATCGCGCCCACGTGAGGGGCCTGGAGGACGAGATCGCCGGATCGGCCCACCTCGCCCCCGGCTCGGTCTTGATGGACATACAGGCCAAACCCTCCCTCGATGACGTGAGGATAAAGGTCCTGTCCGAATCCAAGGTTGAGCTGCTGGAGCAGAGATCCGCCTTGGTCAGGTCTCTGACCGAGGCCCAGTGGGACTACTGGAGGTTCGGGGTGTACTGCGCGAGGGAGAATGTGCAGAGCGTCAAGGAGGTGTGCGAAGGCTATGGATGGCGAGGAATGGAAAAATAGGATAGTGGTTGGGATAACTGGCGCATCCGGAGCCGCCTACGGCTGCGAGCTTGTCAAGGCCCTCGCCGAACGAGGGAAGGAGGTGCACCTGATACTGTCCTCAAGGGGGGAGGAGATCCTCGCCATGGAGCTTGGGCTGTCCAAGGCCCAGCTTGCCAAGTTCGCACACCGGGTATACGGAAACGACGAGATGGCGTCTCCCCTTTCATCGGGGTCTTACAGGTTTGACTCGATGGTCATTGCGCCGTGCAGCATGAGGACGCTTGCCTCCATTGCATCAGGCAGCTCGGATGCCCTGATACCACGAGTTGCGGAGGTCTGCCTGAAGGAGCGAAGGCGCCTCATCCTCGTCCCCCGGGAGACCCCCCTGAGCCTCATCCACATAAGGAACATCGAGACCCTGGCCATGAGCGGGGCGACGATCCTGCCGGCAATGCCTGCCTTCTACCCACGTCCCAAGACGCTGCAGGACATCATCATGTTCGTCGTGGGCAAGATCCTTGACCAGCTCGGGATCGAGCACGACCTCTTCACGCGCTGGAGCGGCGCTTCCCGCAAACCGGGCAAATAGGGCTTCTGCGTATCTCGATCTCCCGGAAGGTCAGATCCTGGCCGTCGAAGACGAGCATCCTCCCAAGAAGCATTTCCCCCAGGCCAAGCAGGTACTTGATCGATTCCAGGGCCTGCACCGATCCGACCAGGGAGGGCACGGGGCCAGCGACGGGGAAGATGCCGGGCTTCGGCGCCGACTCGTATATGCATCTCAGGCACGGCGACCTTCCGGCCAGAACGGTGGTGGCCCGGCCCTCCAGCCCATACACGCTCCCGTGGAAGAAGGGGATTCCCCTCTCAACTGCCTTGCGGTTCAGAAGGTATCGCGTCTCGAAGTTGTCCAGACCGTCGATGATGCCGTCCATGCCGCGCAGCAGGTCGTTCACCGAATCCTCATTGATCTCGGCCTGCACTGCCTCCATTCGCACCTCGGAGTTGATGGCGACCAGCTTGGCTCGCGCGGACTCCGCCTTGGGGACGCCCACATCCCTCTCCCAGTGCAGCGTCTGCCTGTTCAGGTTGGTGAGCTCAACCACGTCCCCGTCGACGATCCTAAGCCGTCCGATGCCGGCCGATGCCAAGAGGATGGCCGAACAGCTTCCCAGGCCGCCCACCCCTGCAACGAGCAGTGACGACCGTGCCAGCTTCCTCTGCCCCCGCCGGCCCCAGCCAGCAATCCTGATCTGCCGATCATACCTGTCGATAGCGCCAACAGACAATGCTTCCACCAGCCATCCCAACCAAGCGGCGCCACGGGCGAGCCACACTCAAGCACCATCCGGCCCGCGCCCGCCTCCCTGCGTGCGGTGTGCTGGAAATACTTAAAAGTGTCAATGCGGGATCTGGTGCAACTTCTGGTACGACCGCCTTCTTGGGAATGGCACCCGGGAAGGGGTGAGTTATGAAGACGCCAATCTGCGAGGTCTGTCTGAAGAGCGGCATTCTATGCCCGGGGTGCCAGCAGAAGCTCGACAGGGGCGAGGTTAGCGAGCTGGACGTCAAGATCGCAAGGGCGCTGCACAAGGCCTCAGCGAGGAACAAGGAGGTCAAGGACGTAAGATTCGAGAGGTCCATCGTCGTGGGCGATCTCTCGATCCTGGTCGTGGATAAGAAGGATGTCCCGGTGCTGATGGGCAAGGGCGGAAAGGTCCTCAAAGCCATCTCCAATCAGATCAAGATGAACATGAGGGTCCTGGGAGACCTGAAGGACCCGAGGGTCGTGGCGGATGACTTGATCCGCCCGGCGAGACTGCTCGGCGTCAACACGGTCTTCGCCGTCGACGGGACCAACAGGTACAAGATAAGGATCGCCGCGGAGGATTCTCAGAAGATGCCCCTGACCCTTGCTGATCTCCAGGGCCTCATCGCCCGCCTCACGGGACAAGAGGTCTCGGTCGTCTTCGAGTAGATGGCCGGGGTTGATCGGTGTGGCGGCATCCCCTGACAGAACCTACTCATCCGACCTTCCCGCCGCGATCGGGAGAGAGGTCCTTATGCGCGGATGGCTCCTGCGCAAGAGGGACTTAGGCGGCATACGGTTCATCCTGGTTCGGGACAGGGACGGGGTCTTCCAGGTCACTGCCGTGAAGGCGAAGTGCAGCCCCGAACTGTTCGGTGATATGGACTCAATCCCGCTCGAGTCGGTCATCGAGATCAGGGGGACCGCGAAGGAGATGAAGCAGGCGCCCGGCGGCGTGGAGGTCGCGCCGGGAAGCATAGGGGTCTTGTCGAAATCCGAGTCCCCCCTGCCCCTGGACGTGACCGAGAAGGTGGGCGCTGACATAGACACAAGGCTTGACAACAGATCCATAGACCTAAGAAGGATCGGCACAAGGGCGCTGTTCAAACTCAGGTCGCGGGTCCTCAAGTACATAAGGGAGTTCTTCGAAAATGAAGGCTACACTGAGATCAACACCCCCAAGATCATAGCCTCCGCCTCGGAGGGGGGCACGGAGCTCTTCCCGATAGCGTACTTCGAAAGGGAGGCCTTCCTCGCCCAGAGCCCCCAGCTGTACAAGGAGGAGCTTGTCCCGGTCTTCGAGAAGGTCTGGGAGATTGCCCCGATCTTCAGGGCCGAGAGCCACAACACCACCCGCCATCTGAACGAGTCGATGTCGATCGACATAGAGCAAGCATTTGCCACCTGCCCCGACGTCATGGACGTTGCACAGAGGCTGCTGGCCAGGGTGGTCGACAGGGTTCTGCAGAATGACCGGGGTCTCCTTGGCATTGCGGGAGCCAAGCTCAGGGCACTTTCCCTACCGCTTCCCGTGCTGACCTACAGGGAGGCCATCGACATCGCCTCGAGGAAGGGAGCCAAGATCGAATGGGGGGAGGACATAGGCACGGCAGCGGCCAAGAAGATCGGAAGCGAGGTAAGGAAACCATACTTCATAGTGGATTGGCCCGATGACCTGAAACCCTTCTACATACAGCCCAAGGGCGACGGTCTATCCCACGGTTTTGACCTGATGTGGAAACACATAGAGCTTGCCTCGGGCGGACAGAGGGTGCACGACAAGGACCTTCTTGAGGAGCGGCTGAAGGACAGAGGGTTGAACCCGCGCGATTTCGACTACCACCTCCAGCCCTTCCGGTATGGAATGCCCCCCCACTCCGGCTGGGCCATCGGGGTTGAACGGCTGATGATGGTGCTGACGGGGAAGACCAACATCCGGGAGGTCTGCCTGTTCCCCCGGGACCGCCTTCGCCTTGTGCCATAGGGCTTGATCCAGATGCGCTTCGTCACTGATGTGATGCTTGGCCGGCTCTCCAGATGGCTCCGGCTGCTCGGGTTCGACACAACATCGGGGCTGCGCGAGGACCTTCGACTCCTGCAGACGGCCGCGACCGAGGAAAGGACGCTCCTGACCAGGGACCGTGCTCTATTCGAGCAGGCGGAAAGGATGGGCATATCCTGCATCTACATCTCCAGCTCACAGCTCAAGGACCAGATCGTGGAGCTTTTCGAACGCCTGGGCACCAGCTCCATCGATCTTGACCCGGCGAAATCCCGGTGCCCCATGTGCAATGGTGAACTGAAGGCCGTTCGTCGCGAGGACCTGCCCGACCAAGTCCCGGAGAAGGTGCTGCACTATCATTCCGAGTTCTTCGTTTGCACTGATTGCCGGAAGATATACTGGATGGGCAGACACTGGGAGAACATCGAGGAAAAGATTAATGATGCGAACGCCCTGCTGTCGAAGGGTTCTGGTCCCCATGGAGCTTAGCATCGAGCAAGGCCGATTCGTCGTCCAGACGGCCAGACGAGCCGTTGAGGAGTACGTCCTGCACAGGAACAAACTAGCCGCCCCTCCCCAGACGCCCGACGGACTCAGGGGAAAGGGAGGTGTTTTCGTCACCCTCAGCACGTATCCTGAAGGCCTTCTCAGGGGCTGCATAGGCCACCCCTACCCGGATTCCCTTCTGATCGAGGCGCTGATCGATTCTGCCATATCCGCATGCTCGCATGACCCAAGGTTTCCCCCGGTAAGCAAGGACGAATTGGAGGCGATCACGGTTGAGGTCACGGTCCTGACGCCGCCCGAGATCATCCGGGTCAAGAAGCCATCCGAGTACCCGAAGCAGGTACAGGTTGGAAGGCACGGCCTGATGGTGAAGAAGGGCTGGTACCAGGGGCTTCTCCTGCCGCAGGTGGCGGCGGAGGAAGGGTGGGATGCGGAGGAATTCCTATCCCAGACCTGCAGAAAAGCCGGGCTTCCCTTGACGGCATGGATGGATGAGGACACAAAGGTCATGAGGTTCGAGGGCTTGATCCATGCCGAGGACAAGCCCAGGGGCTCGATCCGGAGGAAGGGTTGAAGGTTGAGCGGCCTAAGGCCCGCCCGGTTTGATGGCGTCTACTATATTGCCGAGGACGATGGCGAACGCCTGGCGACTAGGAACCTGACGCCGGGCGTGTCCATCCTCGGCGAGAAGCTGATCAAGCGGGAGGGGCAGGAATATCGGCTGTGGTCACCGTACAGAAGCAAGCTCTCGGCAGCCATCCTCAACGGGCTCAAGCGGCTGCCGATCAACGAAGGCTCGAAGGTCCTCTACCTCGGCGCGGCATCGGGCACCACGGCCAGCTACGTCTCCGACATGGTCGGGGAGCGCGGAGCGGTATTCTGCGTAGAGTTCGGGCCCCGGCCCATGAAGGAGCTGCTCAGGGTGTGTGAACTGAGGAGGAACATGGTTCCCATACTGGCGGACGCGCGCCTCCCTGACGGTTACGCCCACCTGATCACTGAGGTTGACCTCATCTACCAAGACGTGGCCCAGCCCAATCAAGGCGAGATATTCTGCCTGAACGTCCGTGCCTACCTCCGCCAAGCAGGCACAGGGATCCTCATTGTCAAAGCAAGAAGCGTGGATGTCGCAAGGAAGCCCGAGGACATCTTCCGCGAGGAGATGGACCGCCTGACGCGGTGTGGCATTCGAATTGAGGAAACCGTGCTCCTTCACCCCTTCGACAAGGACCACATCGCAATCGTGGGGAGCATCTAGCTGGGGAAGAACGGGTGGGATCCATTGGTCTCCCTTAGGGACGTAAGGATGTCGATAAGGAAGGGGAAGGCCTACCCTAGGTTCTGTGAACCTGGCACGGAGGTCGAGCTTGCCAGAGCCAGGGAATGCTTCGAAAGGAACCTGGGCCGGAATCTCACCGAGTTCAATGAGGATGAACTGAGGCACTGCTTCTCGGATGCGAAGCTTGCCGAAGCCGGCATCTCCACGCTCGGCAGGTTCTACAGTTTCAGGAGCCGAACGCTGAACGACCTGCTGGGGGAGCAGGAAGCCCAGCGGTTGGCCCAGGCAGGGATCGACGGTCCCATGGAGCTCAGGCTGAGGTTCTTCGAGTTTCTGTCCGGAAGGCACTCGGGCTTCATGAGTTCGGAATCTCGGGAATGGGTGCTCCGCGAGTTCGCGGAGCAGTTTGAGCTCGGCCCGGACAAGCTTGAGGAAGCCCTTTGGCTCGACGAGGATGACCACAGGGTCCTGACCAGGGTCGTTGGCGCGCCACCCGAGAACTTGGGCCAGGTGCTCAATGTCGAGATCCTCTCGGCGATCCTGTGCAGCTCGTACACGATGCGCCTGGGCCCCGTCGCGGAGGGATCCTCGCTCAAGTTCGTCTTCAGGAACCTCAGGTTCTACGGACTCCTCTACAGGATAGTGCGCACGGAGGATGGCCTCATCTTCGAGGTCGATGGACCACTGAACATATTCGGAAGGCCCCAAAGGCTAGGCTACCGGATGATGATCCTTGTGTTCAGGCTGCGCCAGCTATGGCTCAAGAGGGAGTTCGACTGCGGCCTCTCCATCGAGTTCAGGAAGGGCAAGAAGAGGGCGGCTCTTGAACTGAAGGTCTCGGAATTGCCGGACCTAGCGTGGCCAAACGTGGGCGAACTGAAGCTGAATCTATTCGACAGCAAGGTCGAGGCGAAGATATACAGCACCTTCAAGGCCATAGACCTAGGCGGCTGGAGGATCGAGAGGGAACCCACGCCGTTTGTGGCGGGAAGCTTTGTGTTCATACCGGACTTCTCCGTCACCCGCGAGGGAAACCAGGTGTTCATCGAGGTGGTCGGCTTCTGGACGCCCGAGTACAAGAAACGCAAGAAGGCAAAGTTTCAGGAGATCGCGAAGGCCGGGCTGGGTAACTTGATCATCCTAGTGGACGAGAAGGCCGAGGGCGATTTCAACGCGATGACGGACTTCCCCATCTTCACGTACACAAGGGCCGGCTCATCCTACAGAATCCCCTATTCGGCGATCCTTGACCATTTGGAGGCGAAATTCCCCAGACGGGAGTCTGAGAAGCCACGGCAAAAGACTCCGGGCCGCCCCACATACGTCAAGCATGGGGAGGGCAAATACAAGGTTTTCTGGTGACGGCCGAAGGACTGGACGGGGGGCGGGGATCGGACCCGAAACTCTAGATGTACGATATGGCCATCACCCTTATCAGGTCGGCCGTGTCCTCGGCGCTGTCAGCAACCTCCTCAAGCGCCTCGATGAGCCTGTTGACCGACAGGAAGTTGGGCATGTTGGTCTTCAGCTTGCTCCCGGCCATGGTTATCAGGCTGATGAGCTTCCTTCTATCCTTGTCGACCTTGTCCTCGAACTCCGCGACCTTGTTTCCGTACTCCACTGCCAGATCGAGGTTATAGGTCAGCTCCCTGATGGCCTTCGAAAGCTCCCTGACGGTCAGGTACGAATTGCTGGCCATGCTCTTCAACAAACCCTTGGATTCCTCGTCCAGACAGCTCACGTCGCCGATGGTCGTTTCGAAGGCGCATTCCTCGGCGTATCTGCCGATCTGCTCCAAGTAGAATAGTATCCTGAGGAGGTCCTCCCTGAACTTCGGCCTGAGCTCCCCGACCGCGAAGCTCTTCATCATATCCCGGGCTATGACATCGGCCTTCCTCTCGCTTGAGAAGACCTCCTGCGAGGTCTTCTGGATCTCCTCTTTTTCCCCGTTGCAGAGGGCCTCGACGTTCTTCTTCACGCCCTCAACGCACTGGCATATGTGCTCGATGTGTTGGGAGAATCTCTCGATGGCTTCCTGTCCTTTCTTGACCCTCAGCACCGGGTAGAATCTCTCCGTTCCCATTCCTTGCACCCAACAGCACTGGGTCTATGGGTTTCTATATAAATTTGAGGTGAAGGAAAGCGGTTTTCCCGGAAAAACCTGCCGTCGGCGGGAGCAGCCCGACCGAGGGAACTAGCCGGAACCCCGGCTTAGAGGGGTCTGGTGACCCGCCATGTGGCGGTCTGGTTCCCCAGGGAATTCCCTTCGGAATCGTAGACTTGGACCCTGATCTGATAGCTGTACTCGTCTCCGCCCCCGAAGTCGTGCTCGTACACGACCGGGGTGTAGGAGAATGTGTACTCCGCTTGCTCCCCGGCCGTCAGATCGGCGGTGAAGCTGTAGGCCCAGATGATCTTCCCCGGCTCGGTCTCAACGGTCTTGTTGAGCGGCTTTCCCATAACGTAGCCCACGAAGACGATGTTCTCGGGCACCCTGATGATCACGCGCATGCCCTTGAGATCCTCGCTCATCTCGTTGTTGACCTGCAGCGTCAGACCCTTGACGTTGGTGACATTCGGGTTAAGCTGGTCAACACCGCGGATGTCCACGGTGACCTTGTCTTCGGGGAATATGCAGCCCGCTATGGTCAATCCTGCAGCGCAAACGAGGAGAACGATCAGGAGGCGATCATCCCTAGCCACGCCACCAACCTCCGGCGAGGCGGCGGAGTGTCCTAGGAATTATAAATGTCTCGTAAAGCAGCGCTACACCGCCCTAGCGGCGTCAGCTACCTCGGGGAGGGAGTCCGCGGGATCTCGATCGAGAAGTCCGGTATGTACTCCTTTATCTTTCGGATCAGTCCGATCTTCTTGTCGCCGGTCAGTGCGTGCGACAGCACCTCGTCGATCGTTCGAACGGGCAGGATCTCTATCTTCTTGGTCTTCGACCTCTCGAGGGTCACATCACCCAGGTTTGCAGCCGGGATGATCGCCTTCTTGATCCCGGCCTCGATGGCCGCCTCGATCTTCGGCCCGACCCCTCCAACGGGCATGACCTCCCCCCTCACCGATAGGGACCCGGTCATGGCCACCGTCTGGTCCACCGGTATGCCCTCGATCGCCGAAATGACCGCCGTTGCGACCGATATCGACGCGCTGTCCCCCTCGACCCCAGAGTAGGCCTGGAGGAACTGTATGTGCTGGTCGTACTGGCTCAGGTCGACGTTGGCGTACTTCTTCACTATAGCGCTGACGTTCTGCACCGCCTCGTTGGCGATCTTCCCAAGCTTCCCGGTGGCTATGATGCTCCCCCCCTGCTTGCTCAAGGACGGGGTCGCTTCGGCGGCTATGGCGGTGATGATCCCGCTGTTGCCGATTACCCCAAGGCCGTTCACCTGGCCAACCTTGGAGCCTGTCGTCTTGACGACCTCGTACTCCTTCTTGTTCTCGATGTACCTGTCCGCTATCTGTTCCTCAAGCGTCCTTGACAGCTTCCTAGCCATGACGACGTGCCTGGCATCGGTTTCCTTCGCCCCCGACTTCAGCGCGATGTCGCCCGCGGCCCGGATCAGGCCACCCAGATCCCTGAGCATCAAAGTGTAGTGCCCCTTCCTGTTGGACCGGCGCTTTGCCTCAAGCACTATCTCGTTGATGGCCTTCCGGTTCAGATGGGGGATCTTCTTGTCATTTGCCACCTCTTGGGCTATGAACCTGATCAGCTTGTTCGTGTTCTCCTTCGTTATCTTCATCGAATCCTTGACGTAGACCTCGTAGCCGTACCCCCTGATTCTAGACCTCAGGGCAGGATGCATGTGCCTTATGGTCTCGACGTTCCCCGCCGCGACCAGCACATAGTCGCACGGGACTGGCTCGGTCCTTACCATCGCGCCACTGCTCAGCTCGCTCTGTCCGGTGATCTGGAACTTCTTCTCCTGCATCGACGTTAGGAGCTCCTGCTGGCTCTTGGGCTTGAGGGTACCGACCTCGTCAACGAAGAGGACGCCCTTGTGCGCCTTGTGGATCATCCCGCACTCCACCCTTTCGTGAGGCGGGGTCCCGAGTCCACCACTCTGGAAGGGATCGTGGCGCACATCGCCCAGCAATGCGCCTGCATGGGCACCGGTTGCATCCACGAAGGGCGCGGACTTGTTGCCCTCGTTGCTGACCAGAAGCTTCGGCACCAAGGCCTCCCGGCGCCTGATCCCCTGGGCAAGGATCAGCACGAGCACCGCTGCAATGATCCCAGGAAGGAAGGCACCCTGGCCAATCGCCACGGCGACGACAATCACGATCACGATGAAGACTATCATGTTCTTCAGTTCTTGGTCCTTCTTCGCCTTCTCCTTGTAGCTGCCGACCAGCCTCTTGCCCTCGCCGGCCGGGAACACCCTGACCCGTGGATTGTTCTCATCATCGGGATTGGGAAAGACCACCACGTCCTCCAGTTCCTCGCTTGGCAGTAGTTCGGCCATGGCGCGACCCAGCATGGACTTCCCGGTCCCGGGATCCCCTATCAGAAGGACGTTTCTCTTCTGCTTGGCAGCCGTCTTAATGACATCAACCGCCGACTCCTGGCCGATGACCTGGTCGATTATCTTCTCCGGAATCTGTATCTCGGCCGTGGACTCGGCCTGAAGGTAGTCCCGTTCTTGATTGGACTCTCCCTTAGGCTGGGGTGCGGAACTGTCCTTCTTCGCATTGTCCGCAACTTCCCGGACCCTTGGCACAAGTCTCACCTGCGGTCGTCTTCCAGAAATAGTGCGGCCAGGAGGGCTACCGCGTGCTAGATGCACCTGAAAGTCTTATATAAATGCTTTTTAGAACTGACCTTCGTACGCTGGAACATGAAGAAAGCCTCGGGGAAAAAGGGACGGAAGGGCAGGCGGATCACATGTCTCACTGGGACCCCTGGCACCGGCAAGTCGACGATCGCCGCGATCCTGGAGAGGACCGGGGTTCCCGTGCTCGAGATGGAGCCTTTCGCAAGGAGCCGTGGAATCTACAGCTACATGGAGGACGGCGAGACGCTTGTCATCGACGAATCTGAGCTCGCGAGGGGACTGGAGGCCTACCTGAAGGACCGCCCGGAAGCCCTGCTCGTTGGCCACCTGTCCCACCACTACGGTGATGCCCAAAAGGTCGTCGTCCTAAGGACCGAGCCGTCGGCCCTAGAGCGCAGGTTGAGGCGAAAGGGCTGGGCCCGGCAGAAGATATCCGAGAACGTGGAGGCGGAGGCCCTGGACATATGTCTTTGCGAGGCGCTGCAGATCCACGGCAGGAAGGTCAGCGAGATCGACACGACCCGCATCTCGCCCAAGGTGGCGGCACGCATGGTCCTTGGCGTCCATTCAAAGGGCAAGAGATACCCACCAAAGGCCCGCAACTGGCTTCTTGATCACATTTTAAAAGATTTGAAGGGCAAGACGAGATGATCGAGATGGATGTTCGCAGCACCCTGCTCATGGGCTGCATGGTGGGGCTCTTGATGTTTGTCGGGTTCCTCGTTGGCGGCGGAAGCCCCCAGATAGTGCTGTTGTTCTTCCTCATGGCGCTAGGGATTAACCTGCTGACCTACTGGTACAGCGACAGGATCGTGCTTGGGATGTACCGGGCAAAGGTCTTGGCAGAAGGGGAGAACCTTCCCCTGCAGAACATGGTTGCTCAACTCGCAACCCGTGCGGGAATTCCGAAGCCCAAGGTGGCTCTTATACCAAGCAACGTTCCCAACGCCTTCGCGACCGGAAGGGGTCCATCCTCCTCGGCAGTCGCCGTGACGACGGGGGCCCTGGATCTGCTGCCCGAGAGGGAACTTGAGGGCGTACTTGCGCACGAGATCTCCCACGTAAAGAACCATGACACCCTGGTCATGGTCCTGGCCGCGGCGATCGCGGGTGCGATAGGATACGTTGCCTTCTGGGCCAGATGGAGCCTGTATGCCGGAGGCAACCGGCGGAACGAGGGCCAATCCAACATCTTGGCGTTCATACTCCTTGTGGTGCTCATCCCAATAGCCGCCATGATCATCCGCCTCGCCATATCCAGAGGCCGCGAGTACGGGGCGGATCAAGCCGGCGCAAAGGTCTCGGGGCGACCGGGGGAACTGGCGAATGCCCTGGAGAGGATCGACGGCTATGTGCGCAGCAGGCCAGTGACGGGTGGAAACCCCGCGACGGCACACCTGTTCATAGTGAATCCGTTCAGAGGGGATTCCATCGTCAACCTCTTCTCCACGCATCCACCTACGAAGGAGCGAGTAAGGAGGCTCAGAGAGCTCCAAGCCAATCAGAGCATCGGAACCATCTACTAGTCCGGGCCACGCGAGAGGTGTTGGATGAAGCGGATCTTCGCTGCCTTCAAGAACCTTGAGGAGAAGGATTTCAGGGCCCTAGCATCCGTAGAAGCAGGCCTCAGGAGAAGGGAATTCGTCCCCAAGGAGGACCTGCTCAAGTACCTGAAGTCCGACCTGCCGGATCTTGACTACCGCCTGGCGCGGCTTGATAGGCTCACGTTGATCCAGTCCCAGGGAAGGCCCTACAAGGGCTACCGGCTCCTTCCGAGAGCATATGACTTCCTGGCCCTCCACGTCCTGGTGGAGAGGGGAAGGATCGAAAGCATAGGCGACAAGATCGCAGTTGGGAAGGAGTCGGAGATCTACGAGGCCCTTGGGCCGGACGGCCATCAGCTTGTCGCAAAACTCCACCGCCTAGGGATGACCTCCTTTCACCGGGCCGCGAGGCTGAGGGGCTACCTCGGCGACAGGCGCCACGTCTCCTGGATATATGCGGCCCGCCTGGCGGCCGAGAGGGAATACCGGGCGCTCACGAGGCTGTATGACCATGTGCCCGTGCCGAAGCCCGTTGACCAGAACCGCAATGCCGTCCTGATGGAGAGGTTCGACGGCGCTGAGTTGGGCGAATGCGACGTTGCGCGGCCCCGGGAGCTCCTCGACGCCATCCTGTCCTGCGTCCGCAGGTCCCAGGAGATCGGCATCATCCACGGAGACCTAAGCGAGTACAACGTGCTTGTGAACGACGATGGGTTCGTGATCATCGACTGGCCCCAATGGGTCGATGCGTCCCACCCGCAAGCGGGAGTCCTTCTGCAGAGGGACATGTCCAATATCGTCAACTTCTTCAAGAAGAAGTACGGAACGGAAGTCAACCACTAGGGAGCATGTCCGTTGGCCGACAAGAGACATCTCATCGTGGGAATCGACCCGGGGACGACCACGGGCATCGCGCTGCTGGGGCTTGACGGGAAGGTCTGCGGACTGTACAGCTCGCGAACCTTTACCCTCAAGGACGTGATCCACCTCATCATCGGCAATGGCTATCCCCTCATCGTTGCGACTGATGTGTTCCCCGTCCCCGAATTCGTGGACAAGGTCTGCCGCCTCTTCGAGGCAGTCCTGCACCAACCAACGCATTCCCTGACGGTGGAGGAAAAGAGGGAGATAGCGAACTCCTTCGCCGAGAGGTTCTCCACGGAGTTGTTCTTCAGAAACTCCCACGAGAAGGATGCCTTCGCGGCCGCAGCGAAGGCGCTTGAAAGCTACGGCGAGAAGTTCAGGTGGATCGACAGGAAGCTGAACGAAATGGGCCTTGCCGAAGTCTCCGAACGGGTCAAGACGATGGTGGTCATGGGCAGAAGCCTGAGCGACTCGGTGAAGGAGATCCTCGAGGAAAGGAAGAGGCCCCGCCCGAGGAAGGCGGAGGCCGGGCCCGCACAGGCCGTCAAGGCCCAGCCGGTCGAATCCAAGCTCAGGATAAGCCACAGGATAGAGAGCTCGATGATCAGGAACATGCAGGGCGAGATCTTAGAGCTTAACACCAAGCTCAAGGAAAGGGAACTCAAGATAGAGTCCCTCAGAAACGAGCTGGAGAGGGCACACTCCGGGATGCTGCGCGATATCGTAAGGAGCAGCGAGATCAACTCCCGCAACCAGATGATCATCGAACTCAAGAGAAGCCTTTCGAGGGTGGCGGCCGACAGGGACAGAATGCGGCAGAAGCTGGAGGCCCTCTCGGGATCAAGGCTCTGGGGGGCAGCGGGTAGGATAGAAGCCATATCGATCCTCGCCGATCTGTCCAAGGAGACGGTCGGACGGGCCAACGGCCAGCATGCTCCCGGGAGCAGATTCATCTTGGTCAGGGACCCCTCGGGCACGGGCGTGTCCGTTCCCAAGGTGCTCTCCGACATGAAGGTCGAGGCGATCATCACAGAGGGCGAGATGCCCGGGCCGGCGCGGCAGTGCCTGGAATCCTTGGGGATTCCCGTGATCCCCCGCAGGAAAGTGGAGATCATAGTTGTGGGGGACACGGCCCTGGCGGACAAGGAAGGCATGGACAGGATCCTGTCCGCGGAGCGGAAGAGGCTGGCCAAGGCCGCGGTCGGAAAGGCCATGTCCGGGCTCGAAAGGCTGGTCGACGGCTACAGAAAGGAGCTTGGATCCGAAAGGCCCCGCTGATCCTACCCTCCCTTGGCGCCTTTGCGGGCGTTCCACTCCTCCAGGGGGACACCGAGCTTGCTTTCCACATTCCGCCTGTGGACCGAGTTGTAGGTGCAGAAGGGTATGATCCTGCCGTCGGGCGTCGCGTAATGGATGGCGCACTTGCGAACGCGCTCAAGATCGAAGTTGAAAGGATCCATGAAATGCATCGCGCCGATCATCATGGTCTTGCTGTGGAACTCGCCCAGGGACGAATACGTACCGGAACCCAGTATGCTAAGCATCAGCGAGCGCACCTTGAGCCCGGCAGGCTTCTTCTCCTCATCCACGAACTTGCCGAATGATCTGGCGATGCTGAGCAACACCCGGGACTTGGTCAGCCTCCCCGGGTGCTCTCGGAGCTTGGTGGACAGATTGGCCAGGTAGTCCAGAAAGCCCTCAACGTCCACAAACCGCGTTATCGGGATCCTCTTCCCGTCCGTCACGAAGATGTAGGTGGCGGCGCCGCACGCGGGATGGCATGTGAACTCAACCTGATGTCTCTGGCTCCAGGCCGAGACGAACTCCGAGACGGGTGCCACGAAGGGAACCGGGTAGAAGTCATCAACGCCGATCTCGCCCCCCGTTTGCTCCTCGATCCTTTTCAGGACATCGGGGATCGTTATCCTTTGGGCCGCCAGATTCTGCAGGTCGGTTCTCCCGGTGAAGCTCTCGGGCTGGATGTTGAGTGCACGGACGACGGTTATGTGGTTCACCCCGAAGTCGATCATCCCGCCCAGCTGATCATCGTTGACGTTCTTGACTAGCGTCGGCACCAGGACGATCCCGAGATGCGCCTTCTCGCAGTTCTCGACGGCCTGTAATTTCTGCGGCAGGGCATTGTAACCCCTGGCGATGAGATAGGGTCTCTCGGTGACTCCGTCGAATTGAAGGTAGACCGTCGAAAGCCCGGCCGCCTTCAGTTTGGCCGCGTAGGCCGGGTCCTTCGCGAGCATGACGCCGTTGGTTGCGACCTGAACTTGGGGAAAGCCGACCTCCCTTGCCATCGCAACTATCTCCGGGAAGTCCTCGCGCACCGTGGGCTCCCCCCCGGAGAACTGGACGGAAGGGCAAGGGAAGGGCCTGTTGCTCCTCAGGTTGAGCAGCATCTGCCTGATCTCCTCAATGCTGGGCTCGAGAACGTACCCGGACTCGGCAGCGTTGGCAAAGCAGATCGGGCACCTCAAGTTGCACCTGTTCGTGATGTCTATATTGGCAAGCACCGTTGGCGTCTCGTGGCTCGGGCAGAGCCCGCAGTCGTATGGACACCCGTGCTTGGTCTCGGTCCGGGGATTCTCAAGCCGCGGGCCGGACCGCTCATAGCGCATGAACTTGGTGTACAGGTCGTAGTTTGACCAGTAGATGTCCTGGAACTGCCCGTGTTCGGGGCAGGTTTTCCTGATTATCAGCTGACCGTCGCTGGGGAGCACATCGGCATCTATGACCCTAAGGCACTTGGGGCATAGGCTCTTTGTGGGGGTCGTCGGATCACCCGTCACGTGAACGATCTCGGATCTAACCCCCGAATCAGTTTGCCATCCTTGAAAACTCTCACGATGCCGCCGCTCTTTGACACGGTTATGCCGACGGAGGAGGTGATCTTCGTTATCCCCGCCACGGCCGCGTGCCTCGCCCCCAGCCCAGGAGGTATCTCCACGTCGCTTGCATCCACGTCAAGGTACCTTCCGGCGCACTCGACCAGGCCCTTGTCCGAGACCACGAAGGCCCCATCCAGGAGGGAGAAGCTCTTGATGACCTCTTTGATGTCCGGGTTCAGCACGTTCCGACTCGCCCTCGGGTGGCCCTTGAACGGGTTGAGGGTCATCTGGTGCGAGTTCCTCAGAACCGCCTTGGAGTCGCCGACGACGAAGGCCGTCCCAACCGCCAGCCCCTCCTTGCCCTCCCTGCCAAGCTCAACCGCGATCCTGAGGACGGTCTCGAGCACTTCCATGCCCACCTCCTTGAGGAACCCGAGCTCCTCCTTGAGGGAGTCCTCCACCGGTACGATGTATATCGTGTCCCACGGGGAGAACCGCTTGGAGACGCACACCACCAGGTCCCCCACGTTGACGAGCTTCCGATCCAGGCACTTCATCACGGCGTACCTGGTCGGGCTGGTGGGCGTGATCTCGGGGACGTAGAGCCGCATCGACTCATCGACCATCTCCAAGAGCGAAGGCTTTGATGACGCGATCATGCTGCCGTTGATGCCGCTCTCCATCAAGGTCCGGGTCAGAGGTTCGCTGTCAACGAAGTACACCGTCCTACTAGCCTTCACCAGGTTCCCTACTTCACGAGAAACCTGCAAGAGATCGCAGTTCAAGACAGATCCCAGACGGTCGGCCGCGCCCAAGACGAGTCATCTGCGACCTTAAAAATGTAGCCCGGGCGAAACGGGCTTTCTTCTGGCTTATCCGGACCGAAATGTGACATCGTCAATGCCCGCTGACCCGCCGACGGCAGTTGCATGCCGCGTTGGGGACGAGCGATTTGAAAACATTTTTCATAAGC